>JAESGS010000063.1_pt1 | contig 226213 bp, 224 predicted proteins | sample 9269761 | NCBI WGS metagenome assembly JAESGS01 (sample SAMN15741799, study PRJNA653493) | algae metagenome | isolation source: Cyanosarcina radialis HA8281-LM2 and co-occurring heterotrophs from damp... | place: USA: Makauwahi cave, Hawaii | collected 2011-01-06 | reverse complement strand
GATGGACAAGACCATCACCGTTCTGATCGAGCGTCGCGTCAAGCACCCGATCTACGGTAAATACGTCAAGCGTTCGACCAAGCTGCACGCGCACGACGAGAACAACCAGTGCCACATCGGCGACAAGGTTTCCATCCGTGAAACCCGTCCGCTGGCCAAGACCAAGTCTTGGGCCCTGGTTGAAGTCCTCGAACGCGCAGTCGAAGTCTAAGGGCTAGGGGTCGGAGAAATTTTATGATTCAGACTCAATCCATGCTCGATGTGGCTGACAACAGCGGTGCACGTCGCGTCATGTGCATCAAGGTGCTGGGCGGCTCTCATCGTCGCTACGCCGGCATCGGCGACATCATCAAGGTCACCGTCAAGGAAGCAATTCCGCGCGGCAAAGTGAAGAAAGGTCAGGTCATGACCGCAGTGGTCGTTCGTACCCGTCACGGCGTTCGCCGTGCCGACGGTTCGATCATCCGCTTCGACGGCAATGCTGCTGTTCTGCTGAACAACAAGCAGGAGCCGATCGGTACCCGTATCTTCGGGCCAGTGACCCGTGAACTGCGTTCCGAGAAGTTCATGAAGATCGTCTCGCTCGCCCCTGAAGTGCTTTAAGGAGATCCGACATGCAAAAGATTCGTCGTGACGACGAGATCATCGTGATCGCCGGCAAAGACAAAGGTAAGCGTGGCAAGGTGCTCAAGGTTCTCGCTGACGACCGTCTGGTCGTTGGCGGCATCAACCTGGTGAAGCGCCATACCAAGCCGAACCCGATGTCGGGCGTTCAAGGCGGTATCGTCGAGAAAGAAGCGCCGCTGCACGCTTCCAACGTTGCCATCTTCAACTCTGAGACCAACAAGGCTGACCGCGTTGGCTTCAAGATCGAAGACGGCAAGAAAATTCGTGTCTTCAAGTCCACCCAGAAGCCGGTTGGCGCTTGAGAATCATAGGTAAAACACCATGGCACGACTGAAAGAGATTTACCGGAAGGAAATCGCGCCCAAGCTGAAGGAAGAACTGAAGCTGGCGAACGTGATGGAAGTTCCGCGCATCACCAAGATCACCCTGAACATGGGCCTGGGCGAAGCGATCGGTGACAAGAAAGTCATCGAGAACGCGGTTGCCGACCTCGAGAAGATCACCGGTCAGAAAGTCGTCGTGACTCATGCCCGCAAATCGATCGCCGGTTTCAAGGTTCGTGAAGGTTGGCCGATTGGCGTCAAGGTCACTCTGCGTCGCGAGCGTATGTACGAGTTCCTGGATCGTCTGCTGTCCATCTCCCTGCCGCGCGTGCGTGACTTCCGCGGCCTGAATGCCAAGTCCTTCGACGGCCGCGGCAACTACAGCATGGGCGTGAAAGAGCAGATCATCTTCCCGGAAATCGATTACGACAAAATCGATGCGCTGCGTGGTCTGGACATCACCCTGACTACCACTGCCCGTAACGATGATGAAGGCCGCGCCCTGCTGCGTGCTTTCAACTTCCCGTTCCGCAACTGATCGGAGTCTGGAACATGGCCAAGACAAGCATGAAGAACCGCGAGCTGAAGCGTCAGCAAACGGTTGCCAAGTACGCCAAGAAGCGTGCCGAGCTGAAAGCCACCATCGCCAATCCGAACACCAGTCCGGAAGCGCGTTGGGAAGCCCAGGTCGCTCTGCAGAAGCAGCCGCGTGACGCCAGCGCCTCGCGCCTGCGTAACCGCTGCCGCATCACCGGCCGTCCGCACGGCGTTTACCGCAAGTTCGGTCTGTCGCGTAACAAGCTGCGTGAAGCCGCCATGCGCGGCGACGTACCGGGTCTGGTGAAAGCCAGCTGGTAAGTCGAAACGGAGCCGGCCTCGCGCCGGCTTTGTTTTATCCGAATCAAGCCCCTTTTGGGGCTTGATTCATTTTTGATCGGTCTCTAGAATGTCCGGCTCTCCTGAGCCTGGCATTTTGCATGCCGAGCTTTTGGATGATCCCACAGCCTTCGGGCTGTTCTTTTTGTATCAGGAGCGTCTAGCCCATGAGTATGCAGGACCCGTTAGCGGACATGCTAACTCGTATCCGTAATGCCCAGATGGCTGAAAAGTCCGTCGTAAGCATGCCGTCTTCCACGCTGAAGGTGGCTGTAGCCAAAGTTCTGAAGGACGAAGGTTATATTGCGGGTTATCAGATCAGCGGCGAAGCCAAGCCGCAGCTGTCCATCGAGCTGAAGTACTTCGAAGGCCGTCCGGTCATCGAGGAAGTCAAGCGCGTGAGCCGTCCCGGCCTTCGCCAGTACAAATCCGTCGACGATCTGCCGAAAGTTCGCGGCGGTCTCGGTGTCTCCATCGTCTCCACCAACAAGGGTGTGATGACGGACCGCGCTGCGCGCGCTGCCGGTGTCGGCGGCGAAGTGCTCTGCACCGTGTTCTAAGGGGGGATAAGCATGTCTCGCGTTGCTAAGAACCCCGTAGTGCTGCCTGCCGGTGTCGAGGTCAAACTCGCCGGTCAGCAGCTCTCGGTGAAGGGCGCCAAGGGCGCTCTCGAACTGAACGTACACTCGTCCGTGGAAGTGATCCAGGAAGGCAGCGAGCTGCGTTTCGCCGCTCGTAATGGCGATCAGCAGAACCGCGCCATGGCCGGCACCACTCGTGCTCTGGTCAACAACATGGTCATCGGCGTCAGCCAAGGCTTCGAGCGCAAGCTGCAGCTGGTCGGCGTGGGCTACAAAGCTCAAGCCAAAGGCCAGGTGCTGAACCTCGCGCTGGGCTTCTCCCACCCGATCGACTACGAACTGCCGGCAGGCGTCGTGGCCGAAACCCCGAACCAGACCGAAATCCTGATCAAGGGTATCGACAAGCAACTGGTGGGTCAGGTGGCTGCGGAGATCCGTGACTTCCGTCGTCCTGAGCCTTACAAGGGCAAAGGCGTTCGTTACGCGGATGAAGTCGTCCGTCGTAAAGAAGCCAAGAAGAAGTAAGGGGCTGAGATATGACCGACAAAAAAGTTACTCGTCTGCGTCGCGCTCGCAAAGCACGCCTGAAAATGCACGAGCTCGAAGCCGTGCGTCTGTGCGTGTACCGCTCTTCGCAACACATCTACGCCCAGGTCATTTCGGCCGACGGCAGCAAGGTTCTGGCCAGTGCCTCGACCTTGGACAAAGCACTGCGTGATGGCGCCACTGGCAACGTCGACGCCGCCAAGAAAGTAGGTCAACTGGTTGCCGAGCGCGCGAAAGCCGCTGGTGTGACTCAGGTTGCATTCGACCGTTCTGGCTTCAAGTACCACGGTCGCGTCAAGGCGCTGGCCGATGCTGCTCGTGAAGGCGGGCTGGAGTTCTAAGTTATGGCAAATAACGACCAAAAGCGCGACGAAGGCTATATCGAGAAGCTGGTCCAGGTTAACCGCGTTGCCAAGACCGTAAAGGGTGGCCGTATCTTCACCTTCACCGCGCTGACCGTGGTGGGTGATGGCAAGGGTCGCGTCGGTTTCGGCCGTGGCAAGTCCCGCGAAGTGCCGGCCGCCATCCAGAAGGCGATGGAAGCTGCGCGTCGCAACATGATCCAGGTGGATCTGAACGGCACCACTCTGCAGTACCCGATCAAGTCCGCTCATGGCGCCTCCAAGGTGTACATGCAGCCGGCTTCGGAAGGTACCGGCATCATCGCCGGCGGCGCCATGCGTGCCGTGCTGGAAGTGGCGGGTGTGCAGAACGTTCTGGCCAAGTGCTACGGCTCGACCAACCCGGTGAACGTGGTTCACGCCACCTTCAAGGGTCTGAAGACCATGCAGTCTCCGGAATCCGTTGCAGCCAAGCGTGGCAAGAGCGTCGAGGAGATTCTCTAACCATGGCTAATACCGTCAAAGTGACTCTGATCAAGAGCACCAATGGCCGCCTGGCCAATCACAAAGCTTGCGTCAAGGGCCTTGGCCTGCGTCGCATCGGTCACACCGTAGAGGTTCTGGATACTCCGGAAAACCGCGGCATGATCAACAAGGCTTACTACCTGCTGAAGGTGGAGGGTTAATCATGCAACTGAACGATCTGCGTTCCGCGCCGGGTGCCCGTCGCGAGAAGCACCGTCCGGGCCGTGGTATCGGCAGCGGTTTGGGCAAGACCGGTGGCCGCGGCCACAAGGGTCAGACCTCCCGCTCCGGTGGCTCCATCGCTCCGGGCTTCGAGGGTGGTCAGCAGCCGCTGCACCGCCGTCTGCCGAAGTTCGGCTTCGTCTCCCTGAAGGCTATGGATCGCGCCGAAGTGCGTACCTCTGAGCTGAACAAGGTGGAAGGCGTCGTCACTCTGCAGGCGCTGAAGGATGCCAACCTGGTCGGCCAACACGTACAGCGCGTAAAAGTCATGCTGTCCGGTGAGGTCACCCGTGCGGTCACCCTGAAAGGTATCGCCGCCACCAAGGGTGCGCGCGCGGCTATCGAAGCAGCTGGCGGTAAGTTCGAGGACTAAATGGCTAAGCAAGGTGCTCTCTCAGCGCTGGCAGGTGGCGGGTTGTCCGAACTTTGGGCTCGTCTGCGTTTCCTGTTCATGGCGATCATCGTCTACCGGATAGGTGCGCACATCCCGGTTCCTGGCATCAACCCAGACCGACTGGCGGATCTGTTCCGGCAGAATGAGGGGACCATTCTTAGCTTGTTCAACATGTTTTCCGGCGGCGCGCTGGAGCGGATGAGCATCTTTGCACTGGGGATCATGCCGTACATCTCGGCCTCGATCATCATGCAGCTGATGACCGCTGTCAGCCCGCAGCTGGAGCAGTTGAAGAAGGAAGGTGAAGCTGGCCGTCGCAAGATCAGCCAGTACACCCGCTACGGCACTCTCGTCCTGGCGTTCGTCCAGGCCATCGGCATGTCCGTTGGTCTGGCCAGTCAGGGCGTGGCGTTCTCGGTCGATTTCGGCTTCCACTTCGTTGCGGTCACCACTTTCGTGGCGGGCGCGATGTTCATGATGTGGTTGGGCGAGCAGATCACCGAGCGCGGTGTCGGCAACGGTATCTCGATGCTGATTTTTGCAGGCATCGTAGCCGGTCTGCCGTCGGCAATCGGGCAGTCTTTCGAGTCTGCGCGCCAGGGCGATATCAACATCTTCGCCCTGATTGCCATCGGCCTGCTGGCAGTAGCGATCATCGGTTTCGTGGTGTTCATCGAGCGTGGTCAGCGTCGCATTGCGGTGCACTACGCCAAGCGTCAGCAGGGCCGCAAGGTCTTCGCCGCGCAGACCAGCCACCTGCCGTTGAAGGTGAACATGGCGGGGGTCATCCCGGCCATTTTCGCCAGCAGCCTTCTGCTGTTCCCGGCCTCGCTGGGTGCCTGGTTCGGTCAGTCCGAGGGTCTGGGCTGGCTGCAGGACATTTCGCAGGCGATCGCTCCTGGTCAGCCGTTGAACATTCTGCTGTTTAGTGCAGGGATCATTTTCTTCTGCTTCTTCTACACGGCGCTGATGTTCAACCCGAAAGACGTAGCGGAAAACCTGAAGAAGTCCGGTGCCTTTATTCCGGGCATCCGTCCGGGCGAGCAGTCGGCGCGCTATATCGATGGCGTTCTGACCCGCTTGACCATGTTCGGTGCTCTGTACATGACGGCCGTGTGCCTGCTGCCCCAGTTCCTGGTGGTGGCGGCCAACGTTCCGTTCTACCTTGGCGGGACCTCGTTGCTGATCGTGGTCGTGGTTGTCATGGACTTCATGTCCCAAGTGCAATCGCACCTCGTGTCTCACCAGTACGATTCCCTGATGAAGAAAGCCAACCTGAAGGGCTATGGCAGCGGCATGCTCCGCTGATCCACCCGTAAGGTTCGAGGAGTTGGTAATGAAAGTTCGTGCATCGGTGAAAAAGCTGTGCCGTAACTGCAAAATTATCCGTCGCGAAGGTGTCGTGCGGGTGATCTGCAGCGCAGAGCCGCGTCACAAGCAGCGCCAAGGCTGAGTGTGAACCACGCGTGATAAGCCCGGCAGCTAGTGCGCTGCCGGGTTGATTAATCGTTTCTACAGCGTTAATATCTCGCGCCCTATTTCTTGGCTTCCGGGGCGTAGGTAGCTGTCAATTGGAGTTCCACTGAATGGCCCGTATTGCAGGCGTTAACATTCCGGATAACAAGCACACTGTTATCTCGCTGACCTACATCTATGGTGTCGGTCGCACCACCGCACAGCAAATCTGTGCCGCTACCGGTGTAAACCCGGCTGCGAAAATCAAGGATCTGACTGACGAGCAGATCGAACAGCTGCGTGGCGAAGTAGCCAAGGTGAATACCGAAGGCGACCTGCGTCGTGAAGTGAATATGAAGATCAAGCGCTTGATGGATCTGGGTTGCTACCGTGGCCTGCGCCACCGTAAAGGCCTGCCGGTTCGCGGTCAGCGTACCAAGACCAACGCTCGCACCCGCAAGGGCCCGCGTAAGCCGATCCGCAAGTAATCGCATTCGCGAATCGACAGGAATTTAGTCATGGCAAAACCTGCTGCTCGTACTCGTAAAAAAGTCAAAAAGACGGTGGTCGATGGCATCGCCCACATCCACGCGTCTTTCAACAACACCATCGTGACCATCACCGACCGTCAGGGCAACGCCCTGTCCTGGGCTACCTCGGGTGGTTCGGGTTTCCGCGGCTCGCGTAAGTCCACTCCGTTCGCTGCCCAAATCGCCGCCGAGCGCGCTGGTCAGGCTGCACTGGAGTACGGCCTGAAGAACCTCGACGTGAACGTCAAGGGCCCGGGTCCGGGTCGCGAATCCGCTGTGCGTGCTCTGAACGCCTGCGGCTACAAAATCGCCAGCATCACCGACGTGACGCCAATCCCGCACAACGGGTGCCGTCCGCCGAAGAAGCGTCGCGTGTAAACAGGAGACAGTGAGAAATGGCTCGTTACATTGGTCCCAAGTGCAAACTGTCTCGCCGTGAAGGCACCGATCTCTTCCTGAAGAGCGGTGTTCGCGCGCTTGAATCTAAGTGCAACATCGAAGCAGCTCCCGGTATTCACGGTCAGCGTCGCGGTCGCCAGTCCGACTACGGCACCCAGCTGCGTGAGAAGCAGAAAGTCCGTCGTATCTACGGCGTGCTGGAGCGTCAGTTCAGCGGTTACTACAAGCAAGCTGCCAGCCAGAAGGGCGCCACCGGCGAAAACCTGCTGCAGCTGCTGGAATGCCGTCTGGATAACGTGGTTTACCGTATGGGCTTTGGCGCTACCCGTGCCGAATCCCGTCAGCTGGTTTCGCACAAAGCAATCAGCGTCAACGGTCAGACCGTAAACGTACCGTCCTATCAGGTTAAAGCTGGCGACGTCGTTGCTGTTCGCGAGAAATCGAAGAACCAGCTGCGCATCGTTCAGGCTCTTGAGCTCTGCGCCCAGCGTGGCCGCGTTGAGTGGGTCGAAGTAGACGCCGAGAAGAAGTCTGGTGTGTTCAAGAACGTACCGGCTCGTGGCGATCTGTCCGCTGACATCAACGAGAGCCTGATTGTCGAGCTCTACTCCAAGTAAGGGCTAGAAAATAGGTGCATCCATGCAGATTTCGGTAAATGAGTTCCTGACCCCCCGCCACATCGATGTGCAGGAGGTCAGTTCGACCCGCGCCAAGATCACCCTCGAGCCTCTCGAGCGTGGTTTTGGCCATACCCTGGGCAATGCGCTGCGTCGCATCCTGTTGTCCTCCATGCCTGGCTGTGCAGTAGTCGAGGCCGAGATCGACGGTGTACTCCACGAGTACTCCGCGATCGAAGGTGTGCAGGAAGATGTCATCGAGATCCTGCTCAACCTGAAAGGTCTGGCTATCAAGCTGCACGGCCGTGACGAAGTGACCCTGACTCTGGCTAAGAAGGGCCCGGGCGTCGTTACCGCTGCCGATATTCAGCTGGATCACGATGTCGAAATCGTCAATGGCGACCACGTCATCGCTAACCTGGCCGCCAATGGCGCGCTGAACATGAAGCTCACCGTAGCTCGTGGTCGCGGCTATGAGCCGGCTGACGCGCGTCAGAGCGACGAGGACGAAAGCCGCAGCATCGGTCGCTTGCAGCTGGATGCTTCGTTCAGCCCTGTGCGTCGGGTTGCTTACGTGGTGGAAAACGCCCGTGTCGAGCAGCGCACCAACCTGGACAAACTGGTCATCGACCTGGAAACCAACGGTACCCTGGACCCCGAAGAGGCCATCCGTCGTGCCGCGACCATCCTGCAGCAGCAGCTGGCCGCGTTCGTCGATCTCAAGGGTGACAGCGAGCCGGTGGTGGTCGAGCAGGAAGACGAGATCGATCCGATCCTGCTGCGTCCCGTCGACGACCTGGAACTGACCGTGCGTTCGGCCAACTGCCTGAAGGCAGAGAACATCTACTACATCGGCGACCTGATTCAGCGCACCGAAGTAGAGCTGCTCAAAACCCCGAACCTGGGCAAGAAATCCCTGACCGAAATCAAGGATGTTCTGGCCTCTCGCGGTCTGTCCCTCGGTATGCGCCTCGACAACTGGCCGCCGGCAAGTCTGAAGAAAGACGATAAGGCCACTGCCTGATCGTCATCATCACCGAACGAACAAGTTTGGTAAGGAATTGAACCATGCGTCATCGTAAAAGTGGCCGTCACCTCAGCCGCACCAGCGCTCACCGCAAGGCCATGTTCCAGAACATGGCGGTCTCGCTGTTCGAGCACGAGCTGATCAAAACTACCCTGCCGAAAGCCAAGGAACTGCGTCGCGTTGCCGAGCCGCTGATCACCCTGGCCAAGGAAGACAGCGTTGCCAACCGTCGTCTGGCCTTCGACCGTACCCGTTCGAAAGCCATCGTCGGCAAGCTGTTCAACGACCTGGGCAAGCGCTACGCCACCCGTAATGGCGGCTACCTGCGCATCCTCAAGTGCGGCTTCCGCGCTGGCGACAACGCTCCGATGGCCTACGTTGAACTGGTCGACCGTCCGGTCGGCGGTTCGGTAGAAGCTGCCGAGTAAGTTGCTGGTTGTACGAAAAACCGGGCCTTGCGCCCGGTTTTTTGTTGCCCGTGATTCGTCGAGTCGGAAATCAGCGCCCTGGGGGTGTGAATATTTTTCCGCACGTCGTGTTTGATATTGTGTACGAGATTGGGCTCGGGTAAGGTTCGGCGGTCTTCGATTCGCCGGCTCGCCGGCCCCAATAAGAACAACTGCCGATCATGTCCGAACCTACCGCTCTGAGTCTTATCCCTCCTGCCGTCGTCCTGACCCTGGCCATCTGGCTGCGTCGTCCCATCCTCGCCTTGCTGATCGGTGCCTGCAGCGGCCTGCTGTTGCTGTCGCCGCAAGACGCCATGGGCAGCTTCGCCGAGATTTCGCTGAAGGTGATGCAGGACGAAACCATTGGCTGGCTGATCCTGGTGTGCGGCAGCTTCGGCGCACTGATCGCCCTGTTGGTGCGCACCGGCGGCGCCCTGGCGTTCGGTCGTGCCGCACTGAAGCTGGCCAAGGGCCGGCGCTCCTCGCTGCTGATGACCTTCGTCCTCGGCGTGGTGATCTTCGTCGACGATTACCTCAATGCCCTGACCGTGGGCGAGACCATGAAGCGCGTCACCGACCGCTTCAAGGTTTCCCGCGAGAAGCTGGCCTACGTGGTGGACTCCACCGCCGCGCCGATCTGCGTGCTGGTGCCGCTGTCGACCTGGGCGGTGTTCTTCGGCGGCCTGTTGGAGAACAACGGCATCGCCGAGACCGGGCAGGGCATCGGCGTGTACGTCCAGGCCATTCCCTACATGCTCTACGCCTGGGCCGCGGTGCTCCTGGTGCTGCTGGTGGCCGCCGGCCTGTTCCCCGATATCGGCCCGATGCGCAGGGTCGAGATGCAGGCGCGCCACGGTTCGGCCGGGGCCATGCACGTGGGCGAGTTGAGCGCCGAGCACAACTACGCGATGAAGTCGCTGGAGCAGGAGTTCGAAGGCGCCGACAAGGAGGGCGGCAAGCTGCACAACTTCCTGGTGCCGCTGGCCATGCTGGTGGGCTTCACCGTCTACTTCGACATCGACGTGTGGATGGGCATGATCGCCACCATGCTGCTGACCCTGCCGTTCTACCTGCTGCAGCGCCTGATGCCGCTGACGGAGATGCTCGATCAGATGGTCGACGGCTTCAAGACCATGCTGCCGGCCATCGGCATCTGCGTCGCCGCCTTCATCTTCAAGGATGTCTGCGACCAGCTGATGCTGCCGCAGTACGTGGTCGAGAGCCTCAAGCCCTACATGACCCCGCAGATGCTGCCGGCCATGGTGTTCCTGTGCATGGCGGTGCTGAGCTTCGCCACCGGCTCGTCCTGGGGCATCTTCGCCGTGACCATCCCCATCGTCATGCCGCTGGCCTATGCGCTGGGCGCGGACATCCCGCTGGTGATCGGCGCGCTGATGTCGGCCTCGGCCTTCGGCAGCCAGGCCTGCTTCTACAGCGATTCCACGGTGCTGGCGGCGCAGGGGTCCGGCTGCGACCTGATCAGCCATGCCGTCACCCAGCTGCCCTATACCCTGATCGCGGCCGGCGTGGCGTTCGTCGGCTTCATCCTCGTGGCCTGAGCCTGCTGCAGGTATGGAAGAACGGGCCCCAGCGGCCCGTTTTTTTATGCGCCTCTTGAAAGAAAATAACTATCGAGTCGTTACGCTCCATGCATTGGTTCGCCTGGCGAAGCGGGTCTAGGCTTGTTCCATCGTCGGCCGCAGTCGATGGGACCGACCCGATGAGAAAAAGGAGAGAAGCATGTCGAACCAAGGTAAATGCCCGTTCAACCACGTCGCTGGCGGCGGCACGACCAACCGGGATTGGTGGCCGAACCAGTTGCGTGTGGATCTGCTCAATCAACATTCGGAAAAGTCCAACCCGCTGGGCGCGAAGTTCAACTACGCCGAAGAATTCAAGAAGCTCGACTACAAGGCGCTGAAGGCCGACCTGGTCAAGCTGATGACCGACAGCCAGGACTGGTGGCCGGCCGACTTCGGCCACTACGGCCCGCAAATGATCCGCATGGCCTGGCACGCCACTGGCACCTATCGCATCACCGACGGCCGCGGCGGTGGCGGTCGTGGTCAGCAGCGCTTCGCCCCGCTGAACTCCTGGCCGGACAACGTCAACATCGACAAGACCCGCCGCCTGTTGTGGCCGATCAAGCAGAAGTACGGCCAGCAGATCTCCTGGGCCGACCTGCTGGTGCTCGCCGGTAACGTGGCGCTGGAGTCCATGGGCTTTCGCACCTTCGGTTTCGGCGCCGGCCGCGAGGACGTGTGGGAACCGGATCTGGACGTCAACTGGGGCGCCGAGATCGCCTGGCTGGGCGTCGACCCGGAGCGGGTCACGGATGATCGCGAGCTGGCGGCCCCGTTCGGCGCCACCCACATGGGCCTGATCTACGTCAACCCGGAAGGGCCGAACGCCAGCGGCGACTACATGCTGGCGGCCAAGGACATTCGCGCCACTTTCAACCGCATGGCCATGGACGACGAGGAAATCGTCGCCCTGATCGCCGGCGGCCATACCTTCGGCAAGGCCCACGGCGCCGCGCCGGAATCGCACAAGGGGCCGGAGCCGGAGGCGGCGCCGATCGAGGCGCAGGGCCTGGGCTGGATGAGCGATTTCGGCAGCGGTCACGGCAAGGACACCATCTCCAGCGGCATCGAGGTCACCTGGACCAAGACTCCGGCGCTGTGGAGCAACAACTTCTTCGAGAACCTGTTCAAGTACGAGTGGGAACTGACCAAGTCGCCGGCCGGCGCCAAGCAGTGGGTGGCCAAGGACGCCCCGGACATCATTCCGGACGCCCATGTGCCGGGCAAATTCCACAAGCCGACCATGCTCACCACCGACCTGACCCTGCGTTTCGACCCGGAGTTCGGCAAGATTTCCCAGCGTTTCCTCAATGACCCGCAAGCCTTCGCCGAGGCCTTCGCCCGCGCCTGGTACAAGCTGACTCACCGCGACATGGGGCCGAAGGCCCGCTACCTCGGCCCGGAAGTGCCGAAAGAGGACATGATCTGGCAGGACCCGCTGCCGGCCGCCACGCACAACCCCAGCGCCGCCGACATCGCCGATCTCAAGACGAAGATCGCCGCCTCCGGGCTGTCGGTGGGCGACCTGGTGTCGGTGGCCTGGGCCTCGGCCTCAACCTTCCGCGGCGGCGACAAGCGCGGCGGTGCCAACGGTGCGCGTCTGGCCCTGGCGCCGCAGAAGGATTGGCCGGTCAACCAGCGTGCGATCAAGGCGCTGGCCAAGCTGGTGGAGATCCAGAAAGCCTCGGGCAAGGCCTCGCTGGCCGATGTCATAGTGCTGGCTGGTAACGTCGGCGTGGAGCAGGGCGCCAAGGCGGCCGGGGTGGCGGTCGACGTGCCCTTCGCCCCCGGACGGGTCGATGCGCGCCAGGATCAGACCGACGTCGAGTCCTTCGCGGTGCTCGAGCCCGTCGCCGACGGTTTCCGCAACTACAGCCAGGGCAAGCTGGGCGTGCCGACCGAGGCCATGCTGATCGACAAGGCGCAGCTGCTCACCCTCAGCGCGCCGGAGCTGACCGCGCTGGTCGGCGGCCTGCGCGTGCTCGGCGCCAACCACGACGGCGGTGCCCATGGCGTGTTCACCGACCAGGTCGGCGTGCTGTCCAACGACTTCTTCGTCAACCTGCTGGACATGGGCATCGAGTGGAAACCGGTGGATGGCGGCGCGGAGGTGTTCGAGGGCAAGTGCAGCAAGAGCGGTCAGGTGAAATACACCGGCACCCGCAACGACCTGATCTTCGGTTCCAACTCGGTGCTGCGCGCCTATGCCGAGGTCTATGCCAGCGCCGACGGCAAGGCGAAGCTGGTCAAGGACTTCGTCGCCGCCTGGACCAAGGTGATGAACCTGGATCGTTTCGATCTGGCCTGAAGCGTTGCCGGTGGCGCGCCATCCGGCGCTTCACCGGCACCATCCGATCCACCTGGCGGCGCCTCCCTCGTGGAGGCGCCGTGCGTTTCGCTTGACCGCGACAGGCGGCCGGCGGAGCATTCGCCCATTTCACGGCTGCAACAAGGACCACCGGCATGAAGGGCCATATCGAAGTCATCGATTACCTCAAGCAACTGCTCAAGGGCGAGCTGGCCGCGCGCGACCAGTACTTCATCCACTCGCGCCTGTACGAGGACTGGGGCTTCGCCAAGCTCTACGAGCGCATCAACCACGAGATGGAGGAGGAGACCCAGCACGCCGATGCGCTGCTCAAGCGCATCATCTTCCTCGAAGGCGTGCCGGACATGGCGCCGAATGCCTTCACCTACGGGCAGACCGTGCCCGAGGCGCTGAAGCTGGACCTGGCCCTGGAGTACGAGGTGCGCGCGGCCCTGAGCAAGGGCATCGCGCTGTGCGAGACGCATCAGGACTACCAGAGCCGCGACATCCTCCTGACCCAGCTCAAGGACACCGAGGAAGACCACGCCTACTGGCTGGAGATCCAGCTGCAGCTGATCGACAGGCTGGGCCTGGAGAAGTACCTGCAGAGCCAGATGTAAGCTGTGCCCATTAACCCAAGAGCCCCGCATGTGCGGGGCTCTTGGGTTTCAGGCGCGTTCGCGTTCCAGCAGCGGCTTGAGAAAGTGCCCGGTGTGCGACGCCGGGTTGGCCGCCACCTCTTCCGGGGTGCCGGTGGCGATGATCATGCCGCCCTTGGAGCCGCCCTCGGGGCCGAGGTCCACCAGCCAGTCGGCGGTCTTGATCACGTCCAGGTTGTGCTCGATCACCACCACGGTGTTGCCGTGGTCGCGCAGGCGGTGCAGCACGTCGAGCAGCTGCTGGATATCGGCGAAGTGCAGGCCGGTGGTCGGCTCGTCGAGGATGTACAGGGTCTTGCCGGTATCGCGCTTGCTCAGCTCGCGACTCAGCTTGACCCGCTGCGCCTCGCCGCCGGACAGGGTGGTCGCGCTCTGCCCCAGCTTGATGTAGGACAGGCCGACGTCCATCAGCGTCTGCAGCTTGCGGGCGATGGCCGGCACGGCGTCGAAGAAGGTGCGCGCCTCCTCGATGGTCATGTCGAGCACCTCGGTGATGCTCTTGCCCTTGTACTTCACTTCCAGGGTTTCGCGGTTGTAGCGCTTGCCCTTGCACACGTCGCAGGGCACGTAGATGTCCGGCAGAAAGTGCATCTCCACCTTGATCACGCCGTCGCCCTGGCAGGCCTCGCAGCGTCCGCCCTTGACGTTGAAGCTGAAGCGCCCCGGGCCGTAGCCGCGCGAGCGCGATTCCGGCACGCCGGCGAACAGTTCGCGGATCGGGGTGAACAGCCCGGTGTAGGTCGCCGGGTTGGAGCGCGGTGTGCGGCCGATCGGGCTCTGGTCGATGTCGACCACCTTGTCGAGGTGCTGCAGGCCGTCGAACGAGTCGTGGGCCGCGGCTTCCAGGGTGGTGGCGCCGTTCAGCGCGGTGGCGGTGAGTGGGAACAGGGTGTTGTTGATCAGGGTCGACTTGCCCGAGCCGGACACCCCGGTGACGCAGGTGAGCAGGCCGACCGGGATCTCCAGATCGACATTGCGCAGGTTGTTGCCGCGCGCGCCCTTGAGCTTGAGCTGCTTCTTCTTGTCGCGCGGGGTGCGCGTGGCCGGGTAGCGGATCCTCTCGCGGCCGGACAGGTACTTGCCGGTCAGCGAATCGGCATGCGCCATGACCTCGTCCGGAGTGCCCTCGGCGACGATGCGCCCGCCGTGCACGCCTGCGCCGGGGCCGATGTCCACCACGTAGTCGGCCAGGCGGATGGCGTCCTCGTCGTGCTCGACGACGATCACCGTGTTGCCCAGGTTGCGCAGGTGGGTGAGGGTGCCCAGAAGGCGCTCGTTGTCGCGCTGGTGCAAGCCGATGCTGGGCTCGTCGAGAATGTACATCACCCCCACCAGGCCGGCGCCGATCTGGCTGGCCAGGCGGATGCGCTGCGCCTCGCCGCCGGACAGGGTGTCGGCGCTGCGGTCCAGGGTCAGGTAGTCGAGGCCGACGTTGACCAGGAACTGCAGGCGCTCGCGGATTTCCTTGAGGATCTTCTCGGCGATCTCGCCGCGCCGGCCGGTCAGGTGCAGGCTGCCGAAGTAGTCGCAGGCGTCGCCCACCGGCAGGCCGCTGACCGCCGGCAGGGTCTTCTCGCCGACCCAGACATGCCGCGCCTCGCGGCGTAGGCGGGTGCCGCGGCAGTCCGGGCAGGGTTGGGTGCTGAGGAACTTGGCCAGCTCCTCGCGCACGCTGGCCGACTCGGTCTCGCGGTAGCGTCGCTCCAGGTTGGGGATGATGCCCTCGAAGGGGTGCGAGCGTTTGACGATGTCGCCGCGGTCGTTGAGGTACTTGAAGTCGACGTTCTGCGTACCGCTGCCGAACAGGATGACCTTCTGATGCTCGGCGGCCAGGTCGTCGAACGGCTGCTCCAGGCTGAAGCCATAGTGCGCGGCCAGCGAGCCGAGCATCTGGAAGTAGTAGACGTTGCGCCGGTCCCAGCCGCGGATCGCGCCCTCGGCCAGGGTCAGCTCGCCGTTGACCAGGCGCTTGGCGTCGAAGAACTGCTTCACCCCCAGGCCGTCGCAGGTTGGGCAGGCGCCGGCCGGGTTGTTGAAGGAGAACAGCTTGGGTTCCAGCTCGCTGATCGAGTGGCCGCAGTGCGGGCAGGCGAAGCGCGCGGAGAAGATGATCTCGTCGCCTTCTTCGTCGTCCATCGGCGCGATCAGGGCGATGCCGTCGGCCAGGCCGAGGGCGGTCTCGAAGGACTCGGCCAGGCGCTGCTGCAGGTCTTGGCGCACCTTGAAGCGGTCCACCACCACGTCGATGGAATGCTTCTTCTGTTTGTCCAGCTTGGGCAGCTCGTCCAGCTCATGCAGCTTGCCGTTGACCCGGGCGCGGACGAAGCCCTGCGCGCGCAGCTCCTCGAACACCGACAGGTGCTCGCCCTTGCGCTCGCGCACCACCGGCGCCAGCAGCATCAGCTTGCGTCCTTCCGGCAAGGCCAGCACCTGATCGACCATTTGGCTGACGGTCTGCGCCTCCAGCGGCACGTCGTGGTCCGGACAGCGCGGGATGCCGACGCGGGCGTAGAGCAGGCGCAGGTAGTCGTAGATCTCGGTGATGGTGCCGACGGTCGAGCGCGGGTTGTGCGAGGTGGACTTCTGCTCGATGGAGATGGCCGGGGAGAGGCCCTCGATGGTGTCGACGTCGGGCTTCTCCATCATCGACAGGAACTGCCGGGCGTAGGCCGACAACGACTCCACGTAGCGGCGCTGGCCCTCGGCGTAGAGGGTGTCGAAGGCCAGCGACGACTTGCCCGAGCCGGACAGGCCGGTGATCACGATCAGCTTGTCGCGCGGCAGGGTCAGGTCGATGTTCTTCAGGTTGTGGGTGCGCGCACCCCGGATCAGAATCTTGTCCACTTACAGCGGCCTCGCGTGGCGGGCAGAAACCGGCGAGTATAGGGCCTGTTGCGGTCTGGCCGCGACCTGCATCGCCGCTTGCCGAACGACCTGCGCGTGCATCCCGGCTGCGCCCTGCGGCAATTCGCGTGCCTGTGCCGTCTGCGCCTTCGCTGCTAGAATCGCCGGCTGATTTTCACGGGACTTTTTCCATGCACGATCCGCACAGCGAGCGCATGAGTGGCGGCGAAGCCCGCGCGGCCGGTGGCCTGGCGCTGGTGTTCTCGTTCCGCATGCTGGGCATGTTCATGGTCCTGCCGGTGCTGGCCACCTACGGCATGGACCTGGCCGGCAGTACCCCGGCGCTGATCGGCCTGGCCATTGGCGCCTACGGCCTGACCCAGGCGCTGCTGCAGATTCCCTTCGGCATGCTCAGCGACCGCATCGGCCGCCGCCCGGTGATCTATGCCGGGCTGCTGATCTTCGCCGCCGGCAGCATGCTGGCGGCCAATGCCGATTCCATCTGGGGCGTGATCGCCGGCCGCGTGCTGCAGGGCGCCGGGGCCATCTCGGCGGCGGTGATGGCGCTGCTCTCGGACCTGACCCGCGAGCAGCACCGGACCAAGGCCATGGCCATGATCGGCATGAGCATCGGCCTGTCGTTCGCCGTGGCCATGGTGCTCGGCCCGCTGCTGACCCGCGCCTTCGGCCTGGCCGGGCTGTTCTGGGCCACCGCGGCGATGGCGCTGCTGGGCATACTGATCGTCGCCGGCCTGGTGCCGAGGAACGCCGGGCCGCTGCAGCACCGCGAATCCGGGGTGGCGACGCAGGCGCTGTGGCCGACCCTCAAGCACGCCGACCTGCTGCGCCTGGACTTCGCTATCCTGGCCCTGCACGCGGTGCTGATGGCCAGCTTCGTCGCCCTGCCGCTGGCGCTGGTGGAGCAGGGCGGACTGGCCAAGGAAGAACACTGGTGGGTCTACCTCACCGCGCTGCTGATCGGCTTCTTCGGCATGGTGCCGTTCATCATCTACGCCGAGAAGAAGCGCCAGATGAAGCGCGTGCTGCTCGGCGCGGTGGCGGTGCTGCTGCTCTGCGAGCTGTATTTCGCCCTGTTCGGCAGCAGCCTGCGCGCGCTGGTGCTGGGCACCGTGCTGTTCTTCACCGCGTTCAACCTGCTGGAGGCCTCGCTGCCGTCGCTGGTGAGCAAGGTGGCGCCGGCCGGCGGCAAGGGCACGGCGATGGGCGTGTACTCCACCAGCCAGTTCCTCGGCGCCGCGCTGGGCGGCATTCTCGGCGGCTGGCTGTACCAGCAGCATGGCCTGGAGGGCGTGTTCATCGGCTGTGCGGCGCTCTGTGCAATTTGGCTGGCCATTGCTGTTACTATGCGCGAACCGCCGTATGTGACCAGCCTGCGCCTGCCGCTCGACGCCGCGGCACTGGCCGATGTCGGACTGGTCGAACGCCTGAAGGCTACGCCGGGAGTGGCGGATGCCGTGGTGGTGGTCGACGAAGCGGCCATCTATATCAAAGTGGACACCCAACAAGTGGATCGTACGTCCCTGGAACGCCTGATTGCAGCGGCGCCAGCGGCGTGCTGAGCCTAGGAGAACGTTATGGCCCGTGGGGTTAACAAAGTCATTCTGGTCGGCACCTGCGGCCAGGACCCGGAAACGCGCTACCTGCCCAGCGGCAACGCGGTCACCAACCTGAGCCTGGCCACCAGCGAGCAGTGGACCGACAAGCAGACTGGGCAGAAGGTCGAGAAGACCGAGTGGCACCGCGTCGCCCTGTTCGGCAAGGTCGCCGAGATCGCCGGCGAGTACCTGCGCAAGGGTTCGCAGGTGTACATCGAAGGCAAGCTGCAGACCCGCGAGTGGGAAAAGGACGGCATCAAGCGCTACACCACCGAGATCATCGTCGACATGCAGGGCACCATGCAGCTGCTCGGCGGCCGCCCGAGCGGTGACGAAGGCGGTGCGCCGCGCCAGTCGCGCCCGGCCCCGCAGCGCGAGCCGCAGCAGGCGCCGCGTCAGGAGCGTGCCGCGCCGCAACAGCAGGCCCAGCCAGCGCCGGACTACGACAGCTTCGACGACGACATCCCGTTCTAAGCGGAGCGGGCTCTAGCCTATGCGAATGCGCCTGATGCTGCTGGGCGGTGGTAGTGCCCTGGGGCAAGCGCTGATCCGTCTCGGCGCCGAGGAAGACATCGGCTTCCTGGCGCCCAGACCGCCGGAATCGGGCTGGGATGCCGCCAGCCTGACCCAGTTGCTCGATGACACCCGCCCGGATGCCCTGGTCAATCTGGCCTACTACTTCGACTGGTTTCAGGCCGAAGCGGTGGCCGAGGCGCGCCTGGCCACCCAGGAGCGCGCGGTCGAGCGGCTCGCCGAACTCTGCCAGCATCACGCCATCGTCCTGCTGCAACCTTCCAGCTACCGGGTGTTCGACGGCTCGCGGGCTACGGCCTACAGCGAGAAGGAGGAACCGATTCCGCTGGGGTTGCGCGGCCAGGCGCTGTGGCGGCTGGAGCAGAGCGTGCGGGCGATCTGTCCGCGGCATGTGCTGCTGCGCTTCGGCTGGCTGCTCGACGACAGTCGCGAAGGTCTGCTCGGGCGCTTTCTGCAGCGCGCCGAGCGCGACGACGCGCTGTATTTGGCCGACGACCGGCGCGGCAACCCGACGCCGGTGGACGATGCCGCGCGGGTGATCCTCGCCGTGCTCAAGCAGCTCGACTGCGAATCGCCCTTGTGGGGCACCTACCACTACGGCGGCCACGAGGCGAGCACCTCGCTGAGCCTGGGCCAGGCGGTGCTGAGCGAGGCGCGCCATTACCGCAGCAACCTGGTCGAGGACATCGCGCCGCAGGCCCACGCCGCCCGCCCGGACGCCGCCGACGAGCCGCAGCACGCAGTGCTGGCCTGCAAGAAAATCCTTCACACCTTCGGCATCAAGCCGCGCGCCTGGCGTGCCGGTCTGCCGAGCCTGCTGGACCGCTATTACCGTCATGGCTGAAATTCTCGTAACCGGCGGTGCCGGCTTTATCGGCTCGCACCTGGTCGATGCCCTGCTGGCCGCCGGTCACGGCGTGCGCGTGCTGGACAACCTGTCCATGGGCAAGCGCAGCAACCTGCCGCTGGACAATCCGCGCCTGCGCCTGATCGAGGGCGACGTCGCCGATGCCGAGGTCGTTGCCCAGGCGGTGGCCGGGTGCGCGGCAGTGGCTCACCTGGCCGCGGTGGCCTCGGTGCAGGCCTCGGTGGACGACCCGGCGGCTACCCACCAGAGCAACTTCGTCGGCACCCTCAACGTCTGCGAGGCCATGCGCCGGCACGGCGTGCGCCGCGTGCTCTATGCCTCCAGCGCGGCGGTCTACGGCAACAACGGCGAAGGCCAGGCCATCGACGAGGACACCGCCAAGGCGCCGCTGACCCCCTACGCGGTGGACAAGCTGGCCAGCGAGCAGTACCTGGATTTCTACCGCCGCCAGCATGGTCTGGAACCGGCGATCTTCCGCTTCTTCAATATCTACGGTCCGCGCCAGGATCCGTCCTCGCCCTATTCCGGGGTGATCAGCATCTTCACCCAGCGCGTGCAGCAGGGCCTGCCGATCAGCGTGTTCGGCGACGGCGAGCAGACCCGCGACTTCTTCTACGTCGGCGATCTGATCGAGCTGCTGGTCCAGGGCCTGACCGGCGCGCAGGTCGACGCGCAGCCGGCCAACGTCGGCTGGAACCAGGCGGTCAGCCTCAACCAGTTGCTGGCGGAGATCGGTGCGCTCTGTGGCGGCCTGCCGCCGGTGAGCCATCTGCCGGCGCGCGCCGGCGATATCCGTCATTCCCGTGCCGACAACCGCCGCCTGCAGGCGCAGTACCGCCTGCCGCCGCCGACGCCGCTGCGCGAGGGGCTCAGGCGTCTGCTCGCCTTGTAGCCCCTGGAATGAAAGAAGCCGGCTGATGCCGGCTTTTTTCGTTGCAGGACGGCTTAGAACTTGTAGCCCAGGCCGACCATGTACACGAAGGGGTCGACATCCACGTCGACCTTGACCTTGTCGCCGGCCAGGTGGGTGGTGCCGGTGGTGTCGATGTCGATGTAGCGCACCTGGGCGTTGAGCATCAGCTGGTCGCTCAGCATGTAGTCCATGCCCACCTGGCTGGACAGGCCCCAGGAGTCCTTCAGATCCAGGCCGCTGAAGCCCTTGGCTTCGGCCTCGCTGCTCAGCTCGGTGTCGAAGAACCAGGTGTAGTTGATGCCCAGGCCGATGTAGGGCTGGAAGGCCGAGGCCTTGTCCAGCGGGTAGTAGACGGCGCTGAGGGTCGGCGGCAGGTGCTTGAGGCTGCCCAGCTTGCCGTTCAGCCCGGCGAAGGCGCCCGGCATGCCCTTGACGCCGACGTCGTGGCTGAACGGGGTGGCCGCCAGCAGTTCGATGCCCAGGTGGTCGGTGAGCATATAGGCGAAGTTCAGGCCCAGCTGGGTGTCGCTGTCGAGGGTGGCGCCGCTGCCGGGGACCTTGCCCAGCACGGCGTGATCGATGTTGCCGCTGTCTTCGCGCGGATCGACGGTGGCGGCGCCGGCGCGCACGATGATGTCGCCGGCCTGGTGGGCCTGCGCCAGGGGCGCGGCGATGGCCAGGGCCAGCAGGGAGGCGGTGAACAGCGACTTGTGCATAGTGAACTCCAATCGAGTCGGCGGATGTCTGGGTTGGAATAAATGCTAAGCCATGCATCGATTGGCTCTTTGATCCAGCTCAATGGATGAGCGGGTTATGCGCGCGGCGATTTGTCCATTGCTTCGATTGTACTTTGCAGATGATAATGTTTCTCTTTTTGCAGCAAGCCCGTCTGTCGAGGACCTTCTCCGCATGAATCGCTTCCCCCTTCGCTCCCTGGCCGTCGCCCTGATGCTGGCCAGCGGTTCGCTGGCTGCCGCGCCGCTGGATGCCGCACTGGATGAGAGCCAGCGCCTGGCCGCTGAGGCCAAGGCCTCCCAGGGCCGCGTCGAGCAGCTGGACGATGCCAGCCGCGAAATGCTCACCGAGTACCGCAATGCCTTGCAGCAGGCTGAGGCATTGAAAGGTTATAACAGTCAGCTGCGTGACCTGGTCGAAGCGCAGCGCCAGGAACTGGCCAGCTACCAGCAGCAGCTGGACGGCATCGAACGCACCCAGGAGGCGGTCAGCCCGCAGATGGTCAAGATGGTCGAGGTACTCGGCCAGTTCATCGCCGCCGACCTGCCGTTCCTCCCCGAGGAGCGCGAGGATCGTCTGGCCCAGCTGCAGGATCTGCTGCCGCGCGCCGACGTCAGCCTGGCCGACAAGTACCGGCGCATCCTCGAGGCCTACCAGATCGAGAGCGACTACGGCCGCACCCTGGAGGCCTGGCGCGGCGAGCTGAGCCAGGCCGACGGCGACTCGCGCAGCGTCGAATTCCTCCGCCTGGGCCGCAGCATGCTCTATTACCAGACCCTCGACGCCCACGAGAGCGGCTGGTGGAACCCGCAGGCTCAGGCCTGGCAGGTGCTCGACGGCGGCGCGCGGCGTCCGCTGACCCAGGCCATCGCCATTGCCCGCCAGCAGCAGGCGCCCGCCGTGCTGTCCCTGCCGATCAAGACCCTGGCCGAGGAGGCCGCCCAATGAGTCGTCGTGTTGTAGCCGTACTGGCGCTCAGCCTGTTGCCGGCGCTGGCCGCCGTGGCCGAAACCCTCAGCCCCGATCAACTGTTGCAGCGCATCCGCAGCGAGCGCGCCGCCGAAGTCAGCGCCATGCAGGAGCGCGAGCAGGCCTTCCTCGCCACGCGCGGCGAGCAGGCGCAACTGCTCGCCGCCGCCCGCTCTGCACTGAACCTGCAGAAGGCCGAGGCCGAGCGGCTGAAGGCCGAGTTCGACCGTCAGGAGGCCGAGCTGGCCGAACAGGAAAAACTCCTGGCGCAGCGCGTCGGCCACCTCGGCGAGCTGTTCGGCGTGGTGCGCCAGAGCGCCGGCGACGTTGCCGGGCAGTGGCAGGACAGCCTGCTCAACGCCCAGTACCCCGAGCGCCTGAAGCGTCTCAAGGCGCTGGCCGAGAGCCGCTCGCTGCCGTCTGCCGAAGACCTCGACGGCTACTGGATGCTGCTGCTCGAAGACCTGGCCGCCAGCGGCCGCATCGAGCGCGTGCAGCTGCCGGTGGTCGCTGCCGATGGCTCGCGCAGCGAGCAGCAGGTGCTGCGCGTCGGCGCCTTCGCGGTGTACGGCGAGGACGCCTTCCTGCGTTACGACGCCGACGCCGGCGAGCTGGTGGCGCCGCCGCGGCAACCCTCCGGCCTGGGCCAGGTCGAAGACTACCTGGACAGCCGCGACGCCCTCGCCACGCTGCCCATCGACCCCAGCCGCGGCAGCCTGCTGGCGCAGCTGCAGCAGCAACCGACGCTGTGGGATCGCCTGCAGCAGGGCGGCCTGGTCGGTTGGGTGATCGTCGTGCTCGGCGCGCTCGGCCTGCTCCTGGCGGCCTGGCGCATGGTGTATCTGGGCCGTGTCGGCAGTGGCGTCAAGGCGCAGATGCATGACCTCAGCGCACCGCGGGGCGACAACCCGCTGGGCCGGGTGATCGGCGTGCTGGGGCCGAAGCCGCAGCTGGCCGATCTGGAAACCCTGGAGCTGAAGCTGGACGAGGCGATCCTGCAGGAGACCCCGCCGCTGGAGAAGGGCCAGGGCCTGCTCAAGCTGCTCGCCGCGGTGGCGCCGCTGCTCGGCCTGCTCGGCACCGTGACCGGCATGATCGTCACCTTCCAGGCCATCACCCAGAGCGGTGGCGGCGACTCGCGGCTGATGGCCGACGGCATCTCCCAGGCGCTGGTGACCACCGTGCTGGGGCTGGTGGTGGCCATCCCGCTGCTGTTCCTGCACAGTCTGCTGGCCAGCCGCAGCAAGGGCCTGATCCAGATTCTGGAGCAGCAGAGCGCCGGCCTGATCGCCCTGCACCTGTCGGGAGCGCCGCGCCGTGACTGAGCTGTTCGCCTTCTGGCTGCACCTGGTCGACAGCGCCCATGCGCTGCGTGACTTCATGGGCGCCGGCGGCGTGGTGATGTGGGCGCTGGCCGCGCTCTGCGTGGTGTTCTGGACCCTGGTGTTCGAGCGCTTCTGGTACATGCGCCGGGTCTTCCCGCGCTGGGTGCAGGAGCGCCGCGAGGCCTGGCAGCAGGTGCTGGCCGACGACACCGGCAACTGGCAGCGGGCGGTGCGCGCCGCCTGGCTGGCCCAGGCCCGCCAGCAGCTGGCCGCGCCGCTGCGCCTGAGCAAGACCCTGGTGGCGCTCTATCCGCTGCTCGGCCTGCTCGGCACCGTGGTCGGCATGATCGCGGTGTTCGACGTGCTCGCCCTCAACGGCACCGGTAACCCGCGCGGCATGGCCGCCGGCGTCTGGCAGGCGACCCTGCCGACCATGGCCGGCATGGTCCTGGCCATTCCCGGATTGTTCAGCCTGGCGCGCCTCGAGCGCGAAGCCAGCCAGGCCATCGAGCGGCTGGCCGACCAGCTGCGTCACGACTGAGATCGCCCAACATGAGAATGCGTCGTCACCACCAGCAGGACGAAGACACCGGCATCGACCTCACGCCGATGCTCGACGTGGTCTTCATCATGCTGATCTTCTTCATCGTCACCAGCTCCTTTATCCGCGAGTCCGGCGTCGAAGTGCAGCGGCCGCAGGCGGAAACCGCCAACCCGCAGGACAAGGGCAATATCCTCATCGCCGTCACCGCCGACGGCCAGGTGTGGATGGACAAGCAGCCGGTGGATATCCGCAGCGTGCGCGCCCACGTCGAGCGCATGCGCGTCGACCAGCCGGAAGGCGCGGTGGTGGTGCAGGCCGACCAGGACGCCCGCACCGGCCTGGTCGTTCAGGTCATGGACCAGGCGCGCCTGGCCGGTGTGCAGGACGTGGCGCTGGCTGCCGGTAGCGGAGTCAACTGATGCGCCTGCCGCTGTCCTTTCTCGGCGCCTGCCTGATGGCCCTGGGCCTGTTCGCCCTGATGCTCTATATGGTCGCCCCGCCCCGCGCCAAGCCGAGCGAAGAGCCGGTCAGCGTGGCCAACTTCGTGCGCATGGACGGCAACGCCAGCGAGACGGCCAGCCGCACCCGCCAGCAGGCGCCGCAACCGCCGCAGCCGCAGACTCCGCAACCGCCGACGCCGCCCACCCCGCAGATGGCCACGCCGAGTGCCAAGCTGCCGGCCCTGGATATCCAGCTGCCCAGCCTGGCCAGCGGCATTGCCGTCAACAGCGCGCCGGCGCCGAGCCTGTCCGGCCTGGCCCCGGGCGCGCCGGCGCCGACGCCGCCGAGCACCGCGGCCGATTCTGGCGGGCAGATGGGCGGCATGGAAAGCGAAGTGATGCCGCTCAACGACGTGCGCCCGGACTACCCGCGCTACGCCCTGCAGCGCGGCATCGAAGGCTTCGTCAAGCTGGCCTTCACCATCAACCGCTCCGGCAACGTGGAGAACATCCGCGTGCTGGAGGCCAACCCGCGCAACGTGTTCGAACGCGAGGCGCGCCGCGCCGCCGCGCGCTGGCGCTTCGCGCCGCGCACCGAGGGCGGCCTGGCGGTGGATCGCGAGGCGGTGAAAACCCTCTACTTCCGTCTGCAAAGGAGCTGACCATGTACCGTTGGTTGTTGCTCGTGATGCTCAGCGCTGCGGCCGTGCCCGGCATGGCCCAGCAAACCATCGACCCGGCCGTGTTCCGCGCCCTCAATGCCGCGCAGGCGGCGCAGCAGAAGGGCGATCACGGCGCGGCGCGCCAGGCGCTGGAGGCTGCCGAGGCCAAGAGCGGCAGCCTCGAAGAGGCGCTGATCTGGCGCAGCCAGGCCTATGTGGCCTGGTCGGCCGGTCACAACGGCCAGGCCATCGACTGGCTGGACAAGGCCGTGCGCAGCGGCAAGCTGGACGAGCAGATGCTCGCCGGCGAACGCCTCAACCTGGCCAAGCTCAACCTCGGCGAGCGCCGTTTCGCCAAGGTGGTGGAGTTGCTGGCGCCGGAGCAGGGCAAGGCCTCCGAAGAGGTGCTGCAGCTGCTGGTGCAGGCCTCTCAGGGCCTGAACCAGCCGGCCAAGGCCTTGCCACTGGCCGAGCGTTACGTACAGGCCAATCCCAAGGCCGGCGATATCTGGCTGCAGTTTTTGGTCGGCGCCAACGCCGACCTCAAGCGCTATGCCCAGGCCGAGCGCTGGCAGCGCCAGCTGCTGGCACGCAAGCCGGACGACGCCAAGGGCTGGCGCCAGTTGGCCGGGCTGCAGCAGATGGCCGGCAGCCAGGACAAGGCGCTGGCCACCCTGCGTGCGGCGCACAGCAAGGGTCTGCGTTTCAGCGAGTCCGAGCTGGACAACCTGGTGCTGCTCGCCGGCGCAGCGGATCAACCCTGGCAGGGCGCCAAGCTGCTTGCCGGCATGCTCGACAGCGGCCTGCTGGCCAACACCGCGGCGCGCCAGGAGCGTCTGGGCCTGTTCTGGTGGCAGGCGCGCGATCGCGCCGCAGCGGTGCGTGTGCTGCGCCCACTGGCCGAGCGCAGCGGCAACGGCAAGCACTGGCTGTACGTCGCCCAGCTGGAGCTGGAGCAGGCGCGCTGGCAGGCCGGCCTGGAGGCGCTGGCGCGTGCCGAGCGCAGCGGCGCCGAACGCAGCAAGGTGCGCTCCTGGCGCCAGTGGGCGGAAAGCGAGCTGCGCTTCGAGCAGGAAAACCGAGTCGCCAGTCGCAGCTAGGCCACCGACCCTTGGGGGCGGCGTGCGCAGCGCGGCGAGGGTTTCGCGGCTAGAGCCACTCCTACACCGGCGCTAGCGCAGCCTTTGCCAACGAAAAAGCCAGACCCTGGGGTCTGGCTTTTTCGTTTTGTGTCGCGGGCGGCTCAGCTATCGGGCAGCTCGTAAGCGTAGATCTTGTCCGCCGTCATCTGGTAGCCGACCTCGGCCAGTTCGCTGCTGACGTGCTCGACCTTCAGTGGCCCCTCGACCCAGAACGGCTGGTACAGCGCATCGAGCAGCACGCCCAGCTCGCTGGTGACGTGCACGATCTGGTTCGACGGCGGCGGCGGCACGTGGATGCAGGCGCCGAAGTAGGGCACCAGGAGGAACTCGATCACCCGGCCTTCGTCGGTCACGTCCAGCGGCACTATGTAGCCGGGCAGCTTGATGGCCTGGCCGCCCAGTTCCTTCACCACCGGTGCGGCCGGCGATTGCTGCATGGCCGCCGGGCCGGACTCGGCCAGGGCGTCGGCCAGCTGCGAGAGGTCGTGGATAGGGGCGGCGTCCATCTGCTGCGGCGGCGCATCGGCCGGCACCAGTTCGGACCAGGTGAGTTCGCGCACCTCGGCGGCGGCCAGCGGCAGGGCCAGCGAGAGCAGCAGGGTGGCGAGCAGGGGGCGGGACATGGAAAACCTCGTTGTAGGAGCGCCCGCGCAGTGTACGCCAGGCGCTACCCACTTTGCCTCAGAGCCTTGTTCACGATCTTGCGAGCTAGAGCGATACAAGGCAAAAACAAGGGAGGAAGCGGAGTGTACTTTTTGTACATGAGCATTACTCGCTCCGCTCGCCCCTTCGGGGCCGCACTGAAGTGCGTTAGCCGCAAGCGGCTTTCCGAGCTTGTTTTTAACGCAGTAGCGCCGACGCGCAGCAGATCATGAACAGGCTCTCAGAGCCTGATCGACAGGCCATCGGCCAGCGACTGGCGGTAGGCACGCCAGGCCGGCACGCTGCCCATCAGCAGGGCGGCGGCGAGGATGGCGCCCAGCAGCTTCCATTCGTAACTCGACGGCGCATTGAGCGCCAGATACAGGCCGTAGTTGGCCTGCACATGGCCCTGGCTGGCGGCGATGCCCAGGTACAGCAGCAGCAGGCCGAGCAGCACGCCGGCCAGGGCCAGGACGAAGGCCTCCAGCACCAGCAAGCTGGCGATATGCCAGGGCCGCGCGCCCACCGAGCGCAGGATCGCCATCTCGCGGCGGCGTTCGTTAAGGCTGGTGAGGATCGCCGTGAGCATGCCGATCAGGCCGGTCAGCACGACGAACAGCGAGACCACGAACAGCGCCTGCTCGGCCGTGCCCATCAGGCTCCACAGCTCCTGCAGGGCCACCCCGGGGAGGATCGCCAGCAAGGGTTCGCCGCGGAACTCGTTGATCTCGCGCTGCAGGCTGAAGGTGGCGATCTTGCTGTTCAGGCCCAGCAGCATCGCGGTGATCTGCTTGGGTTGCAGGTCCATGGCGCGCGCCTGCTCGGCACTGACCTGCGCCGCGCCGCGCGCCGGCATGCCGTTCTGCCAGTCGACGTGCAGCGCCTCCATGCCGGCCAGGGAGATGTGCAGGGTGCGGTCCACCGGGGTGCCGGTGCGGGCGAGGATGCCGACCACGGTGAACGGCTTGTCGTCGTGCTTGACCAGGCTGATGCGGGCCACGCCGTGGGCCAGGACGATCTGCTCGCCGAGGGCGTAGCCCAGGGCCTGGGCCACTTCGGCGCCGAGCACCACCTCGAAGGGATCCTCGGCGAAGGCGCGGCCCTGGGCCAGCTGCAGCTCTTGGCTGCGGGCGTAGCGGTAGTGCTCGAAGTAGGCGGCGCTGGTGCCCATCACCCGGTAGCCGCGGTGCGAGTCGCCGAGGGAGATGGGGATGGCCCATTTGACCTGGCGGTGCTCGGCGAAGCGCTCGAAGCTGTCCCAGCGGATATTGTTGGTGGCGTTGCCGATGCGGAACACCGAATACAGCAGCAGATTGACGCTGCCCGAGCGCGCTCCGACGATCAGGTCGGTGCCGCTGATGGTATTGGCGAAGCTGGCGCGCGCCTCGGTACGCACCCGCTCCACCGCCAGCAGCAGGCACACCGACAGGGCGATGGCGAACACCGTGAGCAGGGCGGTGAAACGGCGGTTGGCCAGGCTGGCCAGGGCGATGCGGATCAGATGCATCTCAGGCCTCCTGGGGACGCGTGGCGCGGTTGAGTTCGGCCAGCGACAGGCTGCGGTCGAACAGCGGCGCCAGGCTCTGGTCGTGGCTGACGAACAGCAGGCTGGCGCCGGCCGCGCGGCATTCGGCGAACAGCAGCTGGAGGAAGGCCTCGCGGGCATCGAAGTCCAGCGCCGAGGTGGGTTCGTCGGCGATCACCAGTTCCGGCTGGCCGATCAGCGCGCGGGCGGCGGCGACACGCTGCTGCTGGCCTATCGACAGCTCGTCGGCGCGCCGCCCGAGCAGGTCGGCGCGCAGGCCGAGGTGGTCGAGCAGGGCGGCGGCGGCAGCATCGACGCTGCCATGGCGCTGGCGCGCACGCTCGGCGCGCAGGCGCGAGAAGCGGCAGGGCAGTTCGACGTTGTCGCGCACCGAGAGAAAGGGCAGCAGGTTGAACTGCTGGAAGATGTAGCCGGTGTGATCGACGCGAAAATGGTCGCGGGCGCCGGCCGAGAGCTGGCCGAGGTCCTGGCCGAGCAGGCGGATATGCCCGCGCTGGGCCTTCTGCACGCCGCCGAGCAGGCCGAGCAAGGTGGTCTTGCCGCTGCCGCTGGGGCCCTTGAGAAACAGGGTCTCGCCGCGCTCGAGGGTGAAGCGGGGGATGTCCAGCAAGGGCGCCTGGCCGGGCCAGGCGAAGCCGAGGTCGGCGAGGTCGATCAGGGATTGGGTCATGGTCCGGCTATCGGGTGGTTTATGGGCCTGCGTGTAGGGTGGATGACGCTTCACCCATCCACCATGGCGCTCCCACGGTGGATGAGAAGAGCGTCGGCTACGCGCCCCGATCCACCCTGCGGCTTCAGAAATTCAGGCGCGGCTGGGCGGGAGTCAGTTCCACGCCCTGCTGGCCGCTCGGGCCGATCAGTTGTACCTGAATCTTCTCGGTGGCGGGGAAGCGTTTGAACAGCTCGGCCAGGTCCAACTGTTTCAAGTCGTTGGCGCGGGCGCAGTCGAAACGGTAGTGGGCGTGGATCTCGCTGTGCTCGCTCTGATGCTCATGATGGTCGTGGTCATGGTGACCTGCGTCGCCGAACAGCGGGCTCTGCAGTTCCACCTGGGTCGCCTTGCAGTCGCCGGCGGCCAGGGCGAACAGGCTCAGCGGCTGTTCCAGTTCGGCCTTGGCGGTGGCCACCTTGGCCTTGTCGGCGTCGCTCTTGGCGGCGTGCTCGAAACCCACCAGGTTCATCGCCGGGCTTTCCAGCTGCAGCTCCAGGGTCTGGCCGTCGAGCGCCACGTTGAGGCTGGCGACGCCGTGCTCGTGAGCGCCGAGGCTGTCGTGTGCGTGGTCATGATGATCGTGGTCGTGTTTGTGTTCATGCGCCTGGGCGACGGCCAGGGGCAACAGGGCGAAGGGCAGGGCGAGCAGCAGTCGGCGCATGGGGCGTCTCCGGTACGGGTTTTAATCGTTACGTTATAACAACTTTTGTGCCGGCCTGGCCAGCGCACAGGCGTCATGGGAGCATGGGCGCTGGGAATGGGAGAACCATCATGCTGCGCATACGCGGACGCATCGGCGACTGGCCGGTGGACCTGACTGTGGAACTGGAGGCCGAGGATTGGGCGCGCCTGACGGCTGGCCTGAGCGCCGTGTCAGCGACCGAGGTGCCAGCGCCGGCCGTCTCGGCCGGCAGCAATGACGCGCTCTGGCAGACCGCGCTGCAACTGGTGCGCGACGCCGGGCAGGTGGAGGGGCCGCAACTGCTCGGCCAACTGGCCGCGCTTGCCGGCGGCGAGGCGGCCGGCAAGCGCCTGCTGGTGCGCCTGCGCCACTGCGCGCAGATCCGTATGGAAACCGGCGCCGATGCGCCGATCTATCACTGGGTGGGCGAGCCAGCCTAGGTCGGTGCTGAGCCTGCGAAGCCCAACAAAGCGTTCTGCCGCTGTCTCTGGTGCGCGCTGTGGGGCTTCGCGGCGCTCAGCCCAACCTACGGTCCGGGTTCCAGCCTGAGTCAGTAGATCGCCTGGTACAGCTTGCGGCGGTAGGTGGTGACCAGCGGGTGGTCGCCGCCGAGCAGGTCGAACACCTGCAGCAGGGTCTTGTGCGGCAGGCCGTCCTGGTAGCCGCGGTTGCGCACGAACAGCCTGAGCAGGGCATCCAGCGCCGGTTCGTACTGCTGGCGGGCCAGCTGCTGCACGGCCAGCTGGTAGGCCGCCTCGTCGTCGCCGGCGTCCTGCGCCAGGCGGCTCTTCAGGGTGGCCACTTCCGGCAGGTCGGCGGCCTGGCGAAGGAAGGTCAGCTGCGCCTTGGCGCCGGCCAGGGCCTGCTTGTGTTCGTCGCCTTTCACCGCATTCAGCACCGCCTCGGCTTCGCCCAGCTCGCCGCGCTCGGCCAGGCAGCGGGCGTAGAGAATCAGCGCCGCGGCGTGCTCGTTGTTCTCCGTCAGCAGCTGCTTGAGCAGCGCTTCTGCGTCGGCGAAGCGGCCGTCGGCGAACAGCGCCTGGGCGGCTTCCAGCGGGTCGGCCGCGGCCGGCGCCGGCTCGGCGACATGGGGGGCGAGCATCTGGCGAATCGCCGCTTCCGGCTGGGCGCCGGCGAAGCCGTCCACCGGCTGGCCGTCCTTGAACAGCACCACGGTGGGCAGGCTGCGGATGCCGAAGCGCTGGACGATGTCCTGCTCGACGTCGCAGTCGACCTTGGCCAGCAGCAGTTCGCCGGCGTATTGCTCGGTGATCTTCGCCAGCAGCGGCATCAGCGCCTTGCACGGCGCACACCATTCGGCCCAGAAGTCCACCAGTACCGGCTTGTGGAAGGAGTTCTCGATCACCAGCTGTTCGAAGCTGGCGGCGCCGGATACGTCGAAGATATAGGGGGAATCGCTCATGGTCGGTCTCGAAGGGCGGGGCAATGGTCTATTAATGCGGGCAGGCGACCCGCGAAACAAGGGGTGGCGCTGCTGCCTGTTCCCCGGACTGCATCCGGGCTACCTCGGTCGTAGCGCATGATACAGGCTGACCTCGCGGAATTCGGCCGGCTCGGCCAGATCCGGCCAGGTACAGCCGTCGAGCAGCGCCAGGCGGCGGTACAGCGGGTGCTGGAAGTCCTTGACCCGCGAGTCGGCCACCAGCGCCTGGCGACCGCGGCTGAGGAAATGATCGAGCAGCGGCAGGTTGGCGCGGTCGTAGAGCACGTCGGCCACCAGAATCAGGTCGTAGCGGTCGGCCTCGGCGAAGAAATCCGCCGAGTAGTTCAGCTCGACGCCATTGAGCGCGGCGTTGGCGCGGCAGGCGGCCAGCGCCAGCGGGTCGAGGTCGCAGGCCACCACCTTGGCGGCGCCGGCCTTGGCCGCGGCGATGGCGGCCACGCCACTGCCTGCGCCGAAATCCAGCACGCGCTTGCCGCGCACCCACTCGGGGCGCTCGGCCAGCCAGCGCGCCAGCACCAGGCCGCTGGCCCAGCAGAAGCACCAGTAGGGCGGTTCTTCGAGGATGCGCCGGGTTTCCTCGGGACTGAAGGCGCGGTCCATATTGCCGGCGTCGATCAGCCACAGGGCGATGTCGCTGCCGGGCAGCGTCTCGGCCACCAGGCGGGCATCGCCGAGCAGTTCGCTCAGCGCGCCTTGCAGGGATGCCGGGGCGCTCATGGCGCCGGCACCAGGCGCAGCGGACCGAGGTCGCGGCTCTGCGGGGCGGCGATGGTTTGCGCCGGCAGGCGCTGCACCAGGCGCCCGGACTGGGTGACGCGGCCGCGCAGCTCGACGCGCTGGTCGCCGGGAAAACTGGCCGGCTCGAAGTGCAGGGCGAAGGGCAGCGGGTTGCCGTCGCCGCGCAGCAGCAGGTGGCCGAGCAGGGTGGCGGGACGCCCGCGCGCGTCGACCGCCAGCAGCGCCAGATCCACCTCGGAGCCGGCGGCCACGCCGAGCAGCTGACCGCGCAGGCTGGGCAGCAGGTCGCGTGGCTCGACCGCGGGCGGGCTCGGCGGCGGCGCGGGCGGCGTGGCGGGCTCGCTGGCGCAGGCGCCGAGCAGGCCGGTGAGGATCAGGGCAAGCAGCGGCAGGTATAGATTCATGGCGTCTTCTGCTGTTCGGGCGGGCGTCTATATAGCCTAAAGCACCTGGCTTGTCTTGCCGCTTCGATGCGCTACCATGGCGCCTTTGCCGCCACCTGCCAGCGCCTGCCATGCATTGTCCATTCTGCGCCGCCAACGACACCAAGGTCATCGATTCGCGTCTGGTCGCCGAGGGCGATCAGGTGCGCCGTCGCCGCGAATGCGTGGCCTGCGGCGAACGCTTCACCACCTTCGAGACCGCCGAACTGGTGATGCCGCGCCTGATCAAGCAGGACGGCAGCCGCCAGCCGTTCGACGAGGACAAGCTGCGCGCCGGCATGCAGCGCGCGCTGGAGAAGCGCCCGGTGAGCGTCGAGCGTCTCGAGGAAGCCATCGCCCGCATCAAGCAGCAACTGCGCGCCACCGGCGAGCGCGAGGTGAAGTCCCTGGTGCTCGGCGAGCTGGTGATGGGCGAGTTGCGCAAGCTCGACGAGGTCGCCTACATCCGTTTCGCCTCGGTGTACCGGCGTTTCCAGGATCTCAACGAGTTCCGCGAGGAGATCGAACGCCTCTCTCGCGAGCCGTCGAAAGCCCGATGAGCGCGCACGACCACGCCTTCATGGCGCGCGCCCTGCAGCTGGCGCGCAAGGGCCTGTACTCCACCCATCCCAATCCGCGGGTCGGCTGCGTCATCGTGCGTGACGGGCGCATCGTCGGCGAAGGCTGGCATGCCCGTGCCGGCGAGCCGCACGCCGAGGTGCACGCCCTGCGCCAGGCCGGCGAGCTGGCGCGCGGCGCCACCGCCTACGTCACCCTGGAGCCCTGCAGCCATTTCGGCCGCACCCCGCCCTGCGCCGACGGCCTGATCGCCGCCGGAGTGGCGCGGGTGGTCGCGGCCATGCAGGACCCCAATCCGCAGGTCGCCGGCAACGGTCTCAAGCGCCTGGCCGAGGCCGGGATCGAGGTGCGCAGCGGTGTGCTGGAAAGCGAGGCGCGAGCGCTCAATGCCGGCTTTGTCAAACGCATGGAGAGCGGCCTGCCGCTGGTGCGGGTCAAGCTGGCGATGAGCCTGGACGGGCGCACCGCCATGGCCAGCGGCGAGAGCCAGTGGATCACCGGCCCGGCGGCGCGTGCCGAGGTGCAGCGCCTGCGCGCCCAGGCCAGCGTGGTGCTGAGCGGCGCCGATACCGTGCTGAGCGACGACGCGCGGCTGACCGTGCGCCCCGACGAACTGGGCCTGGGCGCCGAGTTGACCGCCCTGGCGCAGCGCCGCCCGCCGTTGCGCGTGCTGGTCGACGGACGCCTGCGGGTGCCGTTGGACAAGGCCTTCTTCCAGGCCGGGCCGGCGCTGGTGGCGACCTGCGCCGCCGCGCTGGCGCGCGAACGTTACCAGCAGGAGGGCCACGAACTGCTCGCCGTGCCCGGCAGCAACGGTCACGTCAACCTGCGCAAGCTGCTCGAAGAACTGGCCGCGCGCGGTGCCAACGAGGTGCTGGTGGAGGCCGGGCCGCGCCTGGCCGGCGCTTTCGCCCGCGCCGGGCTGGTGGACGAATACCGCATCTTCATGGCGGCCAAGCTGCTCGGCTCCAGTGCTCGGCCGCTGCTCGACCTGCCGCTCAACCGTATGGCCGAGGCGCCCGAGCTGCAGATCGTGGATATCCGCGCCATCGGCGACGACTGGCAGATCACCGCGCGGCCGTAGGTTGGCGCTGAGCGCAGCGAAGCCCAACAGGGAGCGCGCCGCGCTCCGCCCGGCGATCTCGGAGTTCTCCACGATCCCGGCGATCCCCACGCCCATGTTGGACTTGGTCGCAGGCTCCACAGCCCAGCCTGCCGACGGCAGGTCGCCACGGCGTCCCCCTGGGGTCATGCGGTGCGGCGATAAATATGGTAAAACGCCACTCGGCCGGGCGACTGGCCGCAACGTTCTCAGGGCGGGGTGGAATTCCCCACCGGCGGTAATGGCGGATTCTGCCTAGCCCGCGAGCGCTCGTTTCGGCGAGGTCAGCAGACCCGGTGCGATTCCGGGGCCGACGGTATAGTCCGGATAAAGAGAGAGCGGGATTCCCTCCTCGGGCGCCGCGTGCGCGTCCGCGAAATCCCTATCGATCGGCATTGCCCTGTTTCTGACCCAAACAGGAGTTCGTCCATGCTGTTTCGCATCATCTTCAGTGAGAAACCGGAGGGCGTATGTTCACCGGCATAATCGAAGCCATCGGCAGCATCCGCGCCATGACCCCCAAGGGCGGCGATGTACGCGTCTACGTGGCCACCGGCAAACTCGATCTGGGCGATGTCAAGCTCGGCGACAGCATCGCCGTCAACGGCGTGTGCCTGACCGCGGTGGAACTGCCTGGCGACGGCTTTTGGGCCGACGTCAGCCGCGAGACGCTGGCGCGCACCGCCTTTGTCGACCTCAAGCCCGGCAGCGCCGTGAACCTGGAAAAGGCCCTGACGCCCACCAGCCGCCTCGGCGGGCACCTGGTCAGCGGTCACGTCGATGGCGTCGGCGAGATCGTCTCGCGTGCCGATAACGCCCGCGCCGTGCAGTTCCGGGTGCGCGCGCCGCGCGAGCTGGCCAGGTACATCGCGCACAAGGGCTCGATCACCGTCGACGGCACCAGCCTGACCGTCAACGCGGTCGATGGCGCCGAGTTCGAACTGACCATAGTGCCGCACACCCTGGCCGAGACCATCATGGTCGACTACCAGGCCGGGCGTAAGGTCAACCTCGAAGTGGACCTGCTGGCGCGTTACCTGGAGCGCCTGCTGCTCGGCGACAAGGCCGCAGAACCCAAGGCCTCGGGCCTGACCGAAAGCTTTCTCGCCGAACACGGCTACCTGAAGAATTGAGGAGACGCCCCGATGGCGCTCAACACCGCTGAAGAACTGATCGAAGACATCCGCGCCGGCAAGATGGTCATCCTCATGGATGACGAGGACCGCGAGAACGAGGGCGACATCATCATCGCCTCCGAATGCGTCACGGCCGAGCATATCAACTTTATGGCCCGCTTCGCCCGCGGCCTGATCTGCATGCCGATGACCCGCGAGCGCTGCGAGCTGCTCAAGCTGCCGCTGATGGCGCCGCGCAACGGTTCCGGCTTCGGCACCAAGTTCACCGTCTCCATCGAGGCCGCCGAAGGCGTCACCACCGGCATCTCCGCCGCCGACCGGGCGCGCACCGTGCAGGCCGCGGTGGCGCGCAATGCGGTGGCCGACGATATCGTCAGCCCCGGTCATATCTTCCCGCTGATGGCCCAACCCGGCGGCGTACTGGCGCGTGCCGGCCATACCGAAGCGGCCTGCGACCTGGCGCGCATGGGCGGCTTCGAGCCGAGCGGGGTGATCTGCGAGATCATGAACGACGACGGCACCATGGCCCGTCGCCCGGAGCTGGAGGCCTTCGCCGAGCAGCACGGTCTGAAGATCGGCACCATCGCCGACCTGATCCACTACCGCCTGATCCATGAGCGCACCGTCGAACGCATCAGCGAGCAGCCGCTGGACACCGAGCTGGGCCAGTTCAACCTGGTCACCTACCGCGACGCGGTGGAAGACACCGCGCACATGGCGCTGACCCTGGGCAAGCTGTGCGCCGAGGAGCCGACCCTGGTGCGGGTGCACAACATGGACCCGCTGCGCGACCTGTTCCTGGTCAACCAGCCGGGGCGCTGGAGCCTGCGTGCGGCCATGGCCGAGGTGGCCAAGGCCGGCAGCGGCGTGGTGCTGCTGCTGGGCAACCCGCTGACCGGCCCGGAGCTGCTGGCCCACCTCGGCCGCCAGCAGCCGGCGACTCCGGCCACCTACAGCACGGTGGGCGCCGGCTCGCAGATCCTGCGCGACCTCGGCGTGCGCAAGATGCGCCTGCTGAGCTCGCCGATGAAGTTCAACGCGATATCCGGCTTCGATCTCGAGGTTGTAGAATACCTGCCGGCTGACTGACAGCGGCCCGAAGGGCCAAAGCTGATGACCCTCTCCCATTTATGGGAGAGGGGAGCAACGCCAGCTCCCCAGGGAGCACGAATTTTACTTTTTCGGAGCGCACCGCCGCTCCGGCTCTTTAACCCTAGTGAGACCCGTCATGACCCTGAAGACCATCGAAGGTACCTTCATCGCCCCGAAGGGCAAATACGCCCTGGTGGTAGGCCGTTTCAACAGCTTCGTCGTCGAGAGCCTGGTCAGTGGCGCCATCGACGCCCTGGTTCGCCACGGCGTGAGCGAGAGCGACATCTGCATCATCCGCGCGCCAGGTGCCTTCGAGATTCCGCTGGTCACCCAGAAGGTCGCTCAGCGCGGCGAGTACGCGGCGATCATCGCCCTTGGCGCGGTCATCCGTGGCGGTACCCCGCACTTCGAATACGTCGCCGGCGAGTGCACCAAGGGCCTGGCTCAGGTGTCCATGGAGTACGGCGTACCGGTCGCCTTCGGCGTGCTGACCGTCGACTCCATCGAACAAGCCATCGAACGTTCCGGCACCAAGGCGGGTAACAAGGGTGCCGAAGCTGCGCTGTCTGCCCTGGAAATGGTCAGCCTGCTGGCGCAGTTGGAGGCCAAGTGAGCAACTCCGGTAACGGCCAGCCGGCCAAGAAGGGCCCCAGCGGCAAGATTCTCGCCCGCCGCGAGGCCCGTACCCTGGCCATGCAGGCCCTGTACTCCTGGCACATCGCCGGCCAGCCGCTGAACGAGATCGAAGCGCAGTTTCGCGTCGACAACGATTTCAGCAAGGTCGACGGCGCCTACTTCCACGAGATCCTGCACGGCGTGCCGCGGCAGAAGACCGAGCTGGACGAGGCCTTCACGCCGCTGCTCGATCGCCCGCTGGCAGAGATCGATCCGGTCGAGCTGGCCATCCTGCGCCTGTCCACCTACGAGCTGAAGAACCGCGTCGACGTGCCCTACAAGGTGGTGATCAACGAGGGCATCGAGCTGGCCAAGGTGTTCGGCGCCACCGACGGACACAAGTTCGTCAACGGCATCCTCGACAAGCTGGCGCCCAAGCTGCGTGCCGCCGAAGTGGGCGCCAACAAGCGTTGAGCATGGATCGCGTTGTCCGAGCACCCTCACCCCCAACCCCTCTCCCAGAGGGAGAGGGGAGGCTCCATGGGTGAGTTCGAGCTGATCCGTCATTACTTCGCCGCCGCCCCCTGCGCCCAGGGCGGCGACGGCGTGGTTCGCGGCATCGGCGACGATTGCGCGCTGCTGGCGCTGCCCGCCGGCGAGCAGCTGGCGGTGTCCACCGACACCCTGGTCGCCGGGGTGCATTTTCCCGAATCCTGCGATGCCTTCCTGCTCGGCCAGCGCGCGCTGGCCGTTTCCGCCAGCGACCTGGCCGCCATGGGCGCCACGCCCCTGGCCTTTACCCTGGCCCTGACCCTGCCCGCCGCTGAGGACATCTGGCTGGCCGAGTTCGCTCGCGGCCTGCAGCTGATGGCGCAGAACTGTTCGCTGGCGCTGGTCGGCGGCGACACCACGCGCGGCCCGCTGAGCCTGACCCTGACCGTGTTCGGCCGGGTGCCGGCTGGCCAGGCGCTGACTCGCTGCGGCGCGCAAGTGGGCGATCTGCTTTGCGTCGGCGGCAGTCTCGGCGACGGCGCCGGCGCGTTGCCGCTGGTGCTGGGGCAGCGGACGGCCGCGGCCGAACTCGCCGAGCCCCTGCTGGCGCGCTACTGGTCGCCGCAGCCGCAGCTGGCGCTGGGCCAGGCCCTGCGTGGGCGGGCCACGGCGGCGCTGGATATCTCCGACGGTCTGCTCGCCGACTGCGGGCATATCGCCAAGGCCTCGGGTGTCGCCCTGCAGGTCGAGCAGGCGCGGCTGCCGCTGTCGCCGGCATTGCTGGCGTTCGCCGGCGAGCGGCAGGCGCTGGCCTATGCGCTGAGCGGTGGCGACGACTACCGACTGGCCTTTACCCTACCGCCAGCCTTGCTCGCCGACCTGCAGGCCGATTGGCCCGAGGTGCGCGCCATCGGCCGGGTGCTGGCCGGCAGCGGCGTGCAGCTGCTGGATGGTACGGGGCGGCTCGTCGCGCCGCCGCACAGCGGTTACCAACATTTCTGACAGGATGAATGCCGCGTGACCGATCACCCCAACCAGGTTCCCGCCGAGTACGTCCCGCCTTCGGTGTGGCGCAATCCCTGGCACTTCATCGCCTTCGGCTTCGGCTCCGGCACCCTGCCCAAGGCGCCGGGCACCTGGGGCTCGCTGGTGGCGCTGCCGTTCGTGCCGCTGTGGCAGATGCTGCCGGACTGGGGCTACTGGCTGATGCTGGGGGTGACCATGCTGTTCGGCTTCTGGCTGTGCGGCAAGGTCGCCGATGACTTGCGGGTGCACGACCACGAAGGCATCGTCTGGGACGAGATGGTCGGCATGTGGATCACCCTGTGGCTGGTGCCCGAGGGCTGGGTCTGGCTGCTGCTAGGCTTTCTCATGTTCCGCCTGTTCGACATCGTCAAGCCCTGGCCGATCCGCTGGATCGACCGCCATGTGCACGGCGGCGTCGGCATCATGCTCGACGACGTGATCGCCGGGGTGTTCGCCTGGCTGGCCATGCAGGGCCTGGTCTGGGGTTGGGACAGCTACGCGGCATCGTTGGGCTTCTAGAGGGCAAGGGCATGGCGCTGACGGGCTGGCTGCTGGCCGGCGTGTTGCTGCTGATCGGGGCGAGCGGGGCGCAGGCGCAGGACGCCCCGCCCGGCGAGATCCGCCTGGCCAGCGAGGTGTGGAACGGGCACACCCATGCCGATGGCACCGGGCTGGCCTGGGACGTACTGCGCCGGGTGTTCGAACCGGCCGGCGTCGCCTTGCGCATTCATAGCGTGCCCTATACCCGTTCCATCGGCCTGGTGCAGCGTGGCGAGGCCGATGCTTGGGTCGGCTCCTACCGCGACGAGGTCAGCGAGGGCGTGTTCTACCCGCGCTGGCACTACGACGCCGACCAGATCGCCGCGCTCGGCCTGCGCGACAAGCCGCAACTGACCCTGGACAACCTCGCCGACTACCGCCTGGCCTGGATGCGCGGCTACGGCTACCAGGCCTATCTGCCGAATGTGCGCGACTACCGGGAAATTCACCGGCGCAGCGGTATCCTCGGCATGCTCGAGCTGGGCCACGCGGATTTCTATATCGACGCCCGCACCGAGGTGGACGAGGTGCTGAGCGAGGCGCCGGACGCCGGGCGTTACCGCATCAGCGAACTGACCCGCCTGCCGCTGTACCTCGGCTTCGCCGACACCCCGCGCGGCCGCAGCCTGGCCGGGGTCTACGACCGACGCCTGGGCGAACTGGTGGCCAGCGGCGAGCTGCGCCCGCTGTTCCAGCACTGGCAGCAACCCTATCCCTTCGACTGAGCCGGGAGGCCGTCCCCATGCATTTGCGCCACTGCCTCGTTGTCCTCGCCCTGCTGTTCGGCCCGCTGTGCTGGGCCGCCTCGCAGGTGCAGGTGGTCGGCCTGTTCCCCGGCGCGGCGGTGCTCAACGTCGACGGCCAGCGCAAGCTGGTGCGGGTCGGCCAGAGCGGGCCGGGCGGGGTGCAGGTGGTCAGCGTCGACAAGCAGGGTGCGGTGCTGCGCGTCGACGGCGTCGAGCGCAGCTATCCGCTGAGCCGCGAATACAGCACCGGCTTCGCCGAACCGGTGAAGAAGCGCCTGAGCATCGCCAAGGGCATCGGCGGCCACTACTGGGTGGCCGGCTCGGTCAACGGCCAGACCGTGCAGTTCCTGGTGGACACCGGTGCCACCTCGGTGGCGCTCAACGACGCCCATGCCAAGCGCCTGGGCATCGATTACCGGGTCAGCGGCCGGCCGCTGCAGGTCAACACCGCCAGCGGCGTCACCCGCGGCTGGCGGGTGATGCTCGACCGGGTGAAGATCGGCGATCTGGAGGTGCTCGGCGTCGAGGCCGTGGTGCTGGAGGGTGGCGCGCCGCACGAGGCGCTGCTGGGCATGAGCTTCCTCGGCCGGGTCGGCTGGCGCGAGGAGCAGGGCATGCTGGTGCTCGAATCCAAGCTATGAGCGCGGCATTGAGCGTTTCGATACTGATGATCGGCAATTCTGACTGACCCGGCGGCGGGGCCTGCTGATACAATGCCGCCCCTGTTTCGTACTCATTGCTAGGAGTATCCGGTGTCCGTCGTGTTCGTCGCCGCCTCCCAACTGCCCACGCCCTTCGGCGTGTTCACCATGCACGGCTTCCTCGACCAGGCCACCGGCAAGGAACACGTCGCCCTGACCTTCGGCGCTGTGGCCGACGGCGCGCCGGTGCTGGGCCGCCTGCACTCCGAGTGCCTGACCGGCGACGCCCTGTTCAGCCTGCGCTGCGACTGCGGCGCGCAGCTGCAGGCGGCGCTGCAGGCGATCGCCAACGAAGGCCGTGGCGTGCTGCTGTACCTGCGCCAGGAAGGCCGCGGCATCGGCCTGCTGAACAAGATCCGCGCCTACGAGTTGCAGGACGGCGGCGCCGACACCGTCGAGGCCAACGAGCGCCTGGGCTTCGGCGCCGACCAGCGCGACTACGCGATCTGCCAGCCGATGCTCGAGCACCTGGGCATCAAGAGCCTCAAGCTGATGACCAACAACCCGCGCAAGGTCAAGGCGCTGGGCGACATGGGCATCGCCGTGGATCACCGCGTGCCGCTGCAGATCGAGCACAACCCCTACAACAAGCGCTACCTCGCCACCAAGGCCGGCAAGCTCGGCCATATGCTGGGCAACCAGCACCAGGGCGAGGCCGAGGACAGCCTGTGACCCGCGGCCAGGTCAAGCGCCGTCTTACGCTCGCCTGGTGGCGCCAGCTGGGCGTGGCCCTGGCACCCTTGTTCGTTTTCAACCTGCTGTTCGGCGGCGGCGCCACCACGGTGCTGAGCCTGCCGCTGTTCGTCGCCGGGCTGGCATCGATGTTCGTCAGCCTGCCGCTGTTCGCCGCCTACAAGCGTGCGCTGATCGCCACCGACAAAGCCCTGGACAGCGACGCCGAGCCGGCCGCCTGGCTGGAGCTGGATCGTGTGCGTTTGCGCGCACTGCTCGGCGCGGCGCTGCCGGCCTGGATCGCCGCCCTGGCGGTGCTGGCCGGGCTGGAGGCGATACCCCTGGTGCTGCTGGCGCTGTCGAGCATCGTCCTGCACTGCCTCTACCGCATTCCCCGCCAACTCGGCTGATGCGCGCACTGCTGCTGGCCCTGTGTCTGCTGGCCCTGCCGCTGGCGGCCGCACCACGGGTGGTCAGCCTGGCGCCGTCGCTCAGCGAGATCATGCTCGAGCTGGATGCCGCCGACCTGCTGGTCGGCGTGCTGGCAGGCGACGAGCATCCCGCCGCGCTGGCCCAGCTGCCCACCGTCGGCCGCTACGGCCAGCTGGAGTTCGAGCGCCTGCTGCAGCTGGCGCCCGACTTGATCCTGATCGCTCCGGGCAGCGTGCCGGCGGCGCAGCAGGCGCAGTTGCAGCGTTTCGGCATTCCCCTGCTGGTGGTCGAGCCGGCGCGCCTCGACCAGTTGGCCGAGGCCTTTATCCTCATCGCCGAGCGTATCGGTCGCGCCGAACGGGGCGAGCGGCTGGCGGCGGAGTTTCGTACCGAGCTGGCCGGGTTGCGCCAGCGTTACCGGCGCGAGCGGCCGTTGGCGGTGTTCTATCAGGTCTGGCACCAGCCGCTCTATACCATCGGCGGCGAGCAGCTGATCGGCGATGCGCTGGCGGTGTGCGGCGCGCGCAACCTGTTCGCCGACCTGAGCCAGCCGGCGCCCCAGGTCGGCATCGAGGCGGTGTTGGCGCGCGACCCCGAGGTGATTCTCGGCGGCAGCAATGCCGAACTGTCGAGCTGGCAGGCCTGGCCGCAGCTGCGCGCGGTGCGCCGCGGCCAGGTCTGGGCGGTGCCGGACAGGGGCCTGGAGCGGCCCAGCCGGCAGATGCTCGGCGCCATCGAGCGGCTGTGCGAGCGGCTGGCCACGGCGCGTTAGCCTGGAGCGGCTTGGTGCACCGTGAGCACCGGGATCAGAGTTGCGGTGTCCAAGTCAGCGAGAGCAGGGCGCTGCGGCCTTCCTCGCGGTAGCCGTAGTAACTCACGCTACCGAAGAAGGGGTCGTTCGGTCGGCTGTACAGCGCCTGGGAATAGTCCTTGTCCAGCAGGTTGTCGACCTTGACCTGCCACAGCAGCTCCTCGTTCATCCGCCAGCTGGCCCGCGCGCCCAGCAGGCCGTAGCCGGCGATCTCACGGGTGTTGGCGGCATCGTCGTAGCGGCCGGAGACGGCCTGCCAGGTGAGGCCGGCGGCGAAGGCGCCGAACTGACGATCCAGATCCAGGCTCAGGCTGCGTTTGGCGCGGCGCGGCAGGGTGTGGCCGCTGTCGCGATCACGTGGGTCGAGCAGGCTGGCGCCGAGAGCGGCCTGCCAGCCCAGCACCTCGCGTTCCAGGCTCAGTTCCAGGCCTTGCAGGCGTGCCTGGTTGACGTTCATCGGGGTGCTGAAGAAGGTCAGCGGATCGCTGACCACGGTGATCAGGTCTTCGACCTCGGTGCGGTAGGCCGACAGGCTCCAGCGGCTGTTCAGGTGCTCGCCGCGCAGTTGCACCTCGTAGGTCTTCGAGCGCTCGGGGGCCAGGTTCGGGTTGCCGCCATAGAACGAGCTGGTGGGGAAATACAGGTCGTTGAAGGTGGGCGCGTGGAAGCCCTCGCCGTAGCTCAGCAGCAGCTCGAGACGCTCGCTCAGGTCCAGGCTCAGTGCCGCGTTCCAGGTGTTCTCGCTGCCGAACTGCTGGTTGTCGTCGTGGCGCAGGCCCAGCTCGGTGGCGAAGCCCTCGCCACGGAAGCGGTGCTGGACGAAGGCGGCCCGGTTCCAGCGCTCGGTCTGGCTGAACTCGCTGTCGCTGCCCAGGCGGTCCTCGTACCAGTCGAGACCGAGCAGCAGCTGCTGGGCGTCGCTCAGTTGCAGGGTGTTGAGCAAGCCCGCGCTGTCGCGGTAGGTGTTGTACTGATAGTTGTTGCTGGCGTTCAGCGGGTCGCGGTTGTCGCTCTTGTCCTCGCCGTGGCCGAGCTCCAGGCGACTGCTCCAGCGCTCGGCGAGCTGCGCCTCGAGATGGGCGGCGGCAGTGGAAACGCTGAAGCGCTCGCTGGGGTTGCCCGGCACGAAGCTGAACAGGTCGTCGTACTCGCTCTCGCCATGCTGTTCGAGCAGGCTCAGACCGCCTTCGAGGCGTTCGTTGAAACGGTGCTGCAGGCTCAGGTTGAAGGCCTTGCGGCGCAGGCCGTCGTGGTCGCCGTCATAGCCGCGAGCGTCTGCTGAGCGGTCGAAGCCGGCGCGCTCGACCAGGCTGGCGCCGAGGTCGAAACGCGTGCGCTGGTCGCCGCCGGACAGTCCCAGGCTGCGTTCGAAGGTCTGCTGGCTACCGGCGGCCAGGCGCAGGCGCGGTTGCAGGCCGGCCTCGCCCTGGCGGGTGAAAATCTGGATCACTCCGCCGATGGCGTCGGCGCCATACAGCGCCGAACGTGGGCCGCGCACCACCTCGATGCGCTCGATCTGCTCGGGGCTGAGGAATTCCAGGCGGGCCAGGCCGCTGGCGGCGGCATTCAGACGCACGCCGTCGACCAGCACCAGGGTCTGGTTGGCGTTGGCGCCACGCAGAAACAGGCTGGTCAGGCTGCCGCGGCCGCCGTTCTGCACGATGGATACGCCGGGGACGCGGCTGAGCAGATCGGGCACGCTGCTGACCTGCAAACGCTCGATATCCGCCCGCTCGAACACCGTGGTGGCGGCGGTGGCCTGGGCTTGCGGTTCGGCCAGGCGCCCGGAGGTGATCACCAGCGGCTCGGCGGCGTAGGGTTCGGCGGCCAGGGCGAGACCGGGCAGAACGGCGATGGCCAGGGCCAGGGGGGACAGTTTCATCAGGGGTATTCCTCAAAGGTCGGCAGACGTTCGAGGAGGGCAGGGGCAAGCGCGCGCAGGACGGCGCTTGACGGTGCGGCCCTCCGCAACACCAGTCGCACCGCCGGGGCCGGTCTCCGGGCTCACGACCCCGGTCCGCCTTCCCGGGAATACCCAGTGGCCGTGGACAAGGTGCAGGCTTGCGGCCTGCCGTCGATTACCGTTGCGGGGGCAGCGTCGGGATTGCCCGGATGGGCGCACCGACTTCCCGTTTCACGCCGTGTTAGCGGCGCACCCTGGCGGAACATGCAATGCCGCGCACCCTAGTGCGCGGCGGGATGAATGACAAGCAAGGTCCGCTCATTCAGCGATGAGCGGGTCTCATGTTCAGGCGGGCAACTGGGCCAGTCGCGTGCGCACCGCGGCTTCGATGCCGGCCTGGTCGAGGCCGCATTCTTTGAGCATCTGCGCCGGCTTGGCGTGTTCGACGTAGTAGTCGGGCAGGCCCAGTTGCAACAGCGGCTTGACGATGTTCTCGGCGGCGAGGAACTCGCCGACCGCGCTGCCGGCGCCGCCCATCACAGCGTTCTCCTCGATGCTCACCAGCAGCTCGTGGCTGGCCGCCAGTTCGCGCAGCAGGGCGGCGTCCAGCGGTTTGACGAAACGCATGTCGACCACCGTGGCGTCCAGCGTCTCGCCGACCTGCAGCGCCTCGGCCAGTTGCACGCCGAAGGCCAGCAGGGCGACGCGGCGGCCCTGGCGACGGATCAGGCCCTTGCCGATTTCCAGCGGCGCCAGGCCTGGGTCGATGGTGGCGTTGGGGCCGCTGCCGCGCGGGTAGCGCACCGCCGCCGGGCCGTCGAACAGGTAGCCGGTGGAGAGCATGCGGCGCAGCTCGTTCTCGTCGCTGGGGGTCATCACCAGCATGCCGGGGATGCAGCGCAGGTAGGAGATATCGAAGCTGCCGGCGTGGGTCGGGCCGTCCTCGCCGACCAGGCCGGCGCGGTCGATGGCGAACAGCACGTCGAGGTTCTGCACCGCGACGTCGTGGATCAGCTGGTCGTAGCCGCGCTGGAGGAAGGTGGAGTAGATCGCCACCACCGGCTTGACCCCGTCGCAGGCCATGCCGGCGGCCAGGGTCACGGCGTGCTGCTCGGCGATGGCGACATCGAAGTAGCGCGCCGGGAAGCGTTCGGCGAAGGCCACCAGGTCCGAGCCTTCCTTCATCGCCGGGGTGATGCCGACCAGGCGCGAGTCTGCTGCGGCCATGTCGCACAGCCACTGGCCGAACACGTTGGAGTATTTCGGGCCGGCCGGACGTTTCTGGCTGGAGAGCGGCGCGGCATCGGGCTTGACCGGCTCCAGCTTGGTAATGGCGTGGTAGCCGATCGGGTCGGCCTCGGCCGGGGCGAAGCCCTTGCCCTTCTTGGTCACCACGTGGAGGAACTGCGGGCCGTCCAGGTCGCGCATATTGCGCAGGGTGGCGAGCAGGGTGGGCAGGTCGTGGCCGTCGATGGGGCCGATATAGTTCCAGCCCAGTTCCTCGAACAGGGTGCCGGGCACCAGCATGCCCTTGGCGTGTTCCTCGGTCTTGCGCGCGATCTCCCAGGCGCCGGGCAGGCGCGAGAGGATCTTCTTGCTGCCCTCGCGCATGCTGGCGTAGGTGCGGCTGGAGAGGATCTTGGCCAGGTAGTTGGACAGCCCGCCGACATTCTTGGAGATCGACATGTCGTTGTCGTTGAGCACCACCAGCATGTTGGCGCCGACCTCGCTGGCGTGGTTGAGCGCCTCGAAGGCCATGCCGGCGGTCAGCGCGCCGTCGCCGATCACCGCCACGCTCTTGCGCCGCTCGCCCTGCAGACGGGCGGCGATGGCCATGCCCAGTGCGGCACTGATGCTGGTGCTGGAGTGGCCGACGCCGAAGGTGTCGTACTCGCTCTCGCTGCGGCGCGGGAAGGCGGCCAGGCCGTCCTTCTGGCGCAGCGTGGCCATGCGCTCGCGGCGGCCGGTGAGGATCTTGTGCGGATAGGCCTGGTGGCCGACGTCCCACACCAGGCGGTCGTCGGGGGTGTCGAAGACGTAGTGCAGGGCGATGGTCAGCTCGATCACGCCGAGGCCGGCGCCGAAATGGCCACCGCTCTGGCCAACGCTGTACAGCAGGTACTGGCGCAGTTCGTCGGCGAGGGTTTCCAGGTCCGCTTCGGCCAGCCGGCGCAGCTCGTCCGGCGTGTTGGCGCGGTCCAGCAGGGGCGTCAGCGGGCGCTCGCGGGGGATCTCGTGGAAAGTGGTCGGCATCAGGCGAATCGTTATAGGCGTAAAAAGATGCGCAGTTTACCCGAAAACCACCGCCGCAAGCTTCAAGCCCTGCGCGACAGGCCGGCGCCCCTGCGCCAGGCCTCTACCAGGTATCGACGAACGGCCGCTTGCGCCCCTCGCGCCGCGCCGGCCGGGGCGTGGCGGCCAGCCCGCGGAGCAGCCAGGCGCGGCTGTCGGCCGGGTCGATCACCGCATCGATTTCCAGGTAGCTGGCCATGTTCAGCGCCTTGCCGTTGTCGTAGGCCTTGGCCACCAGCTTGTCGAACAGCGCCTGGCGCGCGGCCTCGTCCGGCTGGGCTGCCAACTCCTTGGCGAAGCCCAGGCGCACCGCGCCTTCCAGGCCCATGGCGCCGAACTCGGCGCTGGGCCAGGCGGCGGTGAACAAGGGCGCGTGGAAGCTGCCGGCGGCCATGGCCTGGGCGCCGAGGCCGTAGCCCTTGCGCAGCACCAGGGTGAAGAAGGGCACCGTGAGGCTGGCGGCGGTGACGAACAGGCGCGAGACATGGCGCACCGTGGCCTGTTTCTCCGCCTCCGGGCCGACCATGAAGCCGGGGGTGTCGCACAGCGAGACGATGGGCAGGTCATGGGCTTCGCACAGTTGCAGGAAGCGCGCGGCCTTGTCGCCGGCCGCGGCGTCGATGGCGCCGCCCAGGTGCGCGGGATTGTTGGCGAGCAGGCCGAAGGGCTTGCCCTCGATGCGCACCAGCGCGGTGATCAGGCCGGGGGCGAACTGGCGGCGCAGCTCCAGCACGCTGCCCTCGTCGGCCAGCAGTTCGATCACCTTGCGGATGTCGTACACGCGCAGGCGGTTCTCCGGAATGACGTGGCGCAGCTCGCGGGTATCGCTGCACTGCCAGTCGGCCAGTTGGCCCTGGAAATAGCCCAGGTACTGCTTGGCCACGGCGACCGCTGCGGCCTCGTCCTCCACCAGCACGTCGATCACCCCGTTGGGCCCCTGCACGCTGGTCGGGCCGACCTGCTCGGGGGTGTAGCGGCCCAGGCCGCCGCCCTCGATCATCGCCGGGCCGGCCATACCGATGCTGGCATTACGGGTGGCGATGATCACGTCGCAGCAGCCGAGCAAGGCGGCGTTGCCGGCGAAGCAGCGGCCGGAGACCACGCCCACCGTCGGCACCAGTCCGGAGAGCCTGGCCATGGCGGCGAAGGTGTGGCAGTCCAGCCCGGCCACACCGACGAAATCGGTATCGCCCGGCCGCCCACCGCCGCCTTCGGCGAACAGCACCACGGGCAGGCGCCACTGCGCCGCGAGGCCAAGCAGGCGGTCGGTCTTCTTGTGGTTCATCACGCCCTGGGTGCCGGCGAATACCGTGTAGTCGTAGGCGATGGCCAGGCAGCGCGCCGCCTCCGCGCCGAACTGCGCGGCGCCGATCGTGCCGGTGCCGCCGATCAGGCCGTCGGCCGGGCTCAGCTCCAGCAGTTCTTCGGCCGAACGCCGGCGGCGCTGGGCGGCCAGGGCCAGGGCGCCGTACTCGTTGAAGCTGCCCTCGTCCAGCAGGTCGGCGAGGTTCTCGCGCGCGGTGCGCTGGCCGCTCTTGCGCCGCTTGGCCACGGCCTCGGGGCGGCGCGCATCGGTCAGGCGCGTATGGCGTTCCAGCACTTCGGCCAGGTCGGCGCGGATATGCGCCAGGTCGACGGCCTGCTCGCCGTGGGCGTCGAGGCTGTCCACCTCGGCCGGCTGCAGAAACGCCAGCGCCTGGCCCTCACCGATGGCGTCCCCGGGTGCAACGGCCAGCGCGCGGACGATACCGCTGTGCTCGGCCTTGACCTCGAACTCCATCTTCATCGCCTCCAGCACGGCGATGCGCTGACCGGCGGCCACGGCGTCGCCTTCGGCCACCGCCAGGCTGACCAGCACGCCGGCGCTGGGCGCGCTGAGGGCCAGGGTGCCGGGCGGGGCGTCGAGGCTGGATCTGGCGCTTTGCGCAGAGGCGTCGCCGGCAAAGTAGCGGTGCGGATGCGCCTGTTCGCGGGCGGCCAGCAGCTCGCTCAGGTGACGCTCGACGTAGGTGGTGTCGAACCGATGGGTGATCACCTCGTCGCGCTGCAGCAGGTTCTGCAGCAGGTGCAGGTTGCTCGCCACGCCTTCGAGGCGAAATTCGCACAGCCCCCGGTAGGCGCGGCGCAGGGCGCCGGGGTAGTCGCTGGCGCTGGCGATCAGCTTGGCGATCAGCGAGTCGTAGGCCGGGCTGACGGCGTAGCCGGTATAACCGCAGCCATCCACGCGCAGGCCGGGGCCGCTGGGCGGCTGGTAGGCGCCGAGCACGCCGCTAGCCGGGCGCGCGCTGCCATCGGCGTGCAGGGTTTCCAGATTCAGGCGCAGCTGTACGGCATAACCTTTCGCTGGCGGCGGAGTGAGCAGGCCCAGCTCGGCCAGGCTGCTGCCGGCGGCCAGGTGCAGTTGCGTATGCAGCAGATCGATGCCGGTGACCTGCTCGGTGACGGTGTGCTCCACCTGCACGCGCGGGTTGGCCTCCATGAAGTAGAAGCGCCCGGGCTGGTCGAGGTCGAGGAGGAATTCGAAGGTGCCGATGCCGCGATACTGCACCTCGGCGGCCAGGCGCAGGGCGCTGGCGATGATGGCCTCGCGGGCGACGGCGTCCAGATCCGGGCTGGGGGCGATTTCCACCAGCTTCTGGTGACGGCGCTGCAGGCTGCAGTCGCGCTCCCACAGATGGCTGACCGCGCCGCTGCCGTCGCCGAGCACCTGCACTTCGATATGCCGGGCGCGGCGCACGCGCTTCTCCACGTACAGCGCGCCGCTACCGAAGGCGCCCTGGGCCTCCGAGGCGCAGCGGGCGAAGGCCTCGGCCAGCTGCGCGGCATCCTCCACTGCACGCATGCCCCGTCCACCGCCGCCGGCCAGGGCCTTGAGCATCACGCTGCCGTGTTCGGCGAGAAAGTCCGCGGCCTGCTCCGGCGTCACCGCCTGGTTGATCCCCGGTACCAGCGGCACTGCGCAGCGTTCGGCCAGGGCGCGGGCGGCGGCCTTGTCGCCGAACAGTCGCAGGGTTTCCGGCGTCGGACCGACGAAGGTCAGCCCGGCATCCTGGCAGCGGCGGGCGAATTCGGCGTTCTCGGCGAGAAAACCGTAGCCGGGGTGGATGGCGCTGCAGCCGTGCTCGCGGGCGACGGCAATGAGCTGATCCATGTCCAGATAGGCCGCCGGGCCGCGTCCAGCCAGTGGCACGGCCAGGTCGGCCTTGCGTATGTGCAGGCAGGCGCTGTCGTCCTCGGCGTACACCGCCACGCTGCGGATACCGAGGTCGGCGCAGGCCTGGGCGATGCGGATGGCGATCTCGCCGCGGTTGGCGATCAGCAGGGCGGAAAAGGGCATGGCGGCTCCGGACGTCTTGTCGTTATGGAGCCATCTTAGGAGGCTGGTCGCGGGGGTAAAGCAAGCCTTATATGGCGATCATGCCGACATAGACGCAAATGATGATGGCGCGTTGTGGCTTTCGCGGCTGAAGCCGCTCCCACAGGGGGCACCGCCAGGTTCTAACTGCGCCGTTCGACGATATAGCGCGCCAGCTCGCGCAGCGGCTCGGCCTGGCTGCCGAAGGGGCGCAGCAGGTGCAGGGCCTGGTCGCGCAGTTCCAGGGCGTAGGCCTTGGCGGCGTCGAGGCCGAGCAGGGCGGGGTAGGTGGGTTTGTGGTTGGCCTCATCCTTGCCTTGGGTCTTGCCCAGGGTGGCGGTGTCGCTCTCCACGTCGAGGATGTCGTCCTGCACCTGGAAGGCCAGGCCGATGGCGCGGGCGTACTGCTGCAGCGCCTTGAGACCGAGCTCGTCGGCGTTGCCGCTGGCCAGGGCGCCGAGCTGCACGCTGGCCTCGATCAGCGCGCCGGTCTTGTGCCGGTGCATGGTTTCCAGGGCGCTCTGGTCGAGCGGCAGGCCCACCGCGCCGAGGTCGATGGCCTGGCCGCCGACCATCCCGGCCGGGCCGGCGGCGGCGCTCAGGGCCGCGATCATCTGCAGGCGGGTCTCGGCGTCCTGCGGGTTGCGCCGGCGGTCGGCGAGCACCTCGAAGGCCAGGCTCTGCAGGCCATCGCCGGCGAGGATGGCACTGGCCTCGTCGAAGGCCTTGTGAGTGGTGGGTTGGCCGCGGCGCAGGTCGTCGTCGTCCATCGCCGGCAGATCGTCGTGCACCAGGGAATAGGCGTGGATCAGCTCCACCGCACAGGCGGCGCCATCGGCGCGGTCCAGCTTGCCGCCCAATGCCTCGCAGGCGGCGTAGACCAGCAGCGGGCGCACGCGCTTGCCGCCGTTCATCACGCTGTAGCGCATGGCCTGGTAGAGGCGTTCGAGCTCCGCGCGCGGGGCCTGGAACAGCGGCTCGAGGGCGGCGTCGACGCGGGCCTGGCAGCTCGCCTGGTAAGCCTTGATCATGCCGCCGGGTCCGCGTCGAACGGCGCCGGCTCCAGCTCGCCGTCGCGTTCCAGCAGAATTTGCACCTTCTGCTCGGCCTGGGCCAGGGCGGCCTGGCATTCGCGAGTCAGGCCGATGCCCTGCTCGAAGGCGGTCAGCGAGTCTTCCAGCGACAGCTCGCCGCTCTCCAGGCGCTCGACCAGCGCCTGCAGCTCGGCGAGGGAATGTTCGAAGTCGGGGGCGGCTTTCTTGCGGGCCATGGCGGCGGGTCTCGGGCAGCGTAGAAACGGGCGCGACACTAGCAGAGCCGCGCCCCTCGGGCAAATCAGCGGGGCCGCTGGCCAGGTCGGGGCGTAGGTTGGCGCGTAGGTTGGTGCTGAGCGCAGCGAAGCCCAACGCCTAGCGCAAGTAGGTGACCCAGAAGTAGTACAGCGTCATCCCGCTGCCCACCAGAATGACCAAGGCGCGCAGCAGCGCCGGCGGCAGTTTTTCGCCCAGTGCGCCGCCGGCGTAGCCGCCAAGGGTGGCGCCGGTGAGCAGGATGGCCAGCTCGTACCAGCTGACCCGCCCGGCGATGACGAAGGTCAGGGTGGCGATGCTGTAGATCACTGCCGAGATCAGGTTCTTCAGTGCGTTGGCGCGGGCCAGGGCGTGGCCCTCGATGGAGAAGGCGGCCAACTGCAGGATGCCCATGCCGGCGCCGAAGTAGCCGCCGTAGATCGACACGCCGATATGCGCGCCGAGCGACAGTGGCGTATGCGGCGGGTGCTCGGCGGCCTTGCGCCGCGCCGCCAGCCAGCGCCCCAGCCAGGGGCTGGCGGCGAACAGCGCGGTGGCCGCCAACAGCAGCCAGGGGATCAGCACGCGGAATACGTCGTCGCCGCCGGCCAGCAGCAACAGGCCGCCGAGCAGACCGCCAGCCAGGCCGGCCAGCAGCAGCGGAAGCAGGTAGCGCCCCAGCGGCCGTAACGAGGCGCGCGCGGCCCAGGCGCCGGCCAGGCTGGCCGGCCATAGCGCCACGGCGTTGGTGGCATTGGCCGTCACCGGCGGCAGACCGGCGGCGAGCAACGCCGGGAAGGAGAAGAAGGTGCCGCCGCCGGCCAGGGCATTCATGCCGCCGGCGGCGAAACCGGCGAGGACCAACAGCAGCAGATCGGGCAGGGACATGGCGCAGGCTCGCACGAAAAGAGTGCAGCATAGGGCTGACCATTCGGTCAGCCAAGTGCGACCAAAGTGCCAGGCGCCGTCGCGTCAGTCGCGGTTGATCTGCGGCTGCAGAATCCACTCGGCGCTGTCGTTCCAAACATCCATGCGGGTGATCAGGCCGTCGCGCACCTCGAAGCGGTCGAGGTAGCGATTGCCGGAGAAGCTGCGGCCGTCCGGCCACTGGCCGTAGAGGGTGCCGTTGGAATACACCACGCAGTGGTCGGCATGCTCAGTCCAGTCGAACTGGCCCATGGCTTTCTTTACCCAGTTGTAGCGACTGCCGTTGAAGGCGGTGATGGCCTGGGCATCGGGCATGGCGCGGCCGCCGGTGAAGGTGATGCGCACGTCGGCGGCCATATAGCGGGCGGCGCCCTGCGGATCGGGGATCATCGACAGTTCGAGGAACTGGCGAACCAGGGTGACGGCGGGGTGTTCGCTGGGCATGGGTTCTCCTTGGGCCTGGCTGCATCCTGCTGGTGCGTCGTGCCAGGCAATGGGGCGGTTTCTGAAGTGGCGCCATGGACAAGGCCCGTATTTGCGGGCTTTGCCGGGGTGGCACCTGTTTTGCTAGCAATGTTTGCGCAAAAGCTAGCAATTAGGAGAATGCCATGTCCACGCTATTGTCGTTTCCGCGTCGTCTGAAGCCGTGCCTGGCTGCGGCGTTCGCGTTGAGTTGTTGGTTTTCCCTGTCCGCACAGGCGGCCGAGCCGATCAAGGTCGGCCTGGTGGCGGCGCTGTCCGGGCAGTCGGCGAAATCCGGCGAGGCGCTGACCCGCGGCCTGACCATCGCCATCGACGAGGTCAACGCCCAGGGCGGCGTGCTCGGGCGTCCGCTGCAATTGGTGCGCCGCGATGACGAAAGCAACCCGTCCAAGGGGCTGCTGGCGGCGCGCGAGCTGATCCAGCGGGAGAAGGTCGCGGTGCTCTTCGGCGGGCTGGATACGCCGGTATCGCTGGCCATAGTGCCGCTGGCCAATCAGATGAAGATGCCGTTCATGGGGGTATGGGCGGCCGGCACGCCGATCACCCGCAACGGCGCCGCCGACAACTACGTGTTCCGCGTGTCGGCGGTGGACGAGCTGGTGGACGAGGCGCTGGTCAGCTATGCGCAGAAGCACTTCGCCACCCAGAAGCCGGGGATGATCCTGATCAACAACCCCTGGGGCGAATCCAACGAGCAGGGTTTCCGCAAGGCGCTGGCGGCGCGCGGCATGCCGGTGGCCGGGGTGGAGCGCATCGAGGGCAGCGATCTCGATGTGGTGCCGCAGCTCAGTCGGCTCAAGCAGGCCGGCGCCGATACCCTGCTGCTGGTGGCCAACGTCGCGCCGTCGGCGCAGGTGGTCAAGTCGCTCGATCGCATGGGCTGGGACGTGCCGGTGGTGTCGCACTGGGGGCCGGCTGGCGGACGTTTCGGTGAGCTGGCCGGGCCCAATGCCGGGCGCGTGCACTTCATCCAGACCTACACCTTCAGCCAGGAGGGCGACGCCAAGGGCGAAGCGATCTTCGCCGCGCTGCAGCAGCGCTACCCGGAGATCAAGGGCCTGGCCGACGTTACCCCGGCGGTGGGTATCGCCAATGCTTACGACGCGCTGCACCTGACCGCGCAGGCCATCGCTGCGGCCGGCAGCACCGAGGGGCCGGCGATCCGCGACGGCTACTACGGCATCCAGCGCTACGAAGGCCTGATCAAGACCTACGAGAAACCGTTCAGCGCCGAGCAGCACGATGCCCTGGGCGTGGACGACTACGTGTTCACCCGCTTCGAGGGTGACGAAATCGTGCCGATCCAGCACTGAACCAGCCAGTCCGGCCGCGGCAGCGGCCGGTGGAGGATTTGCCATGCTTACCGCCGCAATCATCAGCGGGCTCGGCCTGGGCAGCATGTATGCGCTGCTCGCCCTGGGCTTTCACATCACCTACGTGGTGTCGCGTACCGTCAACTTCGCCCAGGGCAGCGCCATGATGATCGGCGCGGTGCTCGGCTACAGCCTCTGCGTCACCGCCGGCCTGCCCTGGTGGCTGGCCGCTGTCTTGAGCCTGGCGCTGTGCGCGCTGTACGGCCTGGCCATCGAACTGTTCCTGGTGCGGCCCTTCCACAGCCGCGGTTCGGAAGCCTGGCTGATGGCCACGGTGGCGGGCGGCATCCTGGTGGACAACCTGGTGCTGTTCAGCTTCGGCAAGGAGCCGCGCCAGTTCGACGTGGCCCTGCTGCACCAGCACCTGCAGGTGCTGGGCAGCAACGTCCAGGCGCTGCAGTTGCTGATCCCCTGGCCGGTGCCGGCATCGCCCTGGCGTTGTACCTGGTGCGCCGTTACACGCGCCTGGGCAAGGTGCTCGAGGCCTGTGTGCAGAATCCGCGTGCGGCGCAGCTGATGGGGATTCGGGTCAACCGCGTGGTGGCCTGCGCCTTCGCCGTGTCGACGGTGTTCGCCGGCATCGCCGGGCTGTTGATCGCGCCGCTGTACAACGTGCATGCCGACATGGGCACGCTGTTCGGCCTCAAGGCCTTCGCTGTGGCCATTCTCGGCGGTATCGCCAGCGCCAACGGGGTGTTCCTCGCCGGCCTGCTGTTCGGCCTGACCGAGGCTCTGATCACTCTGCAGTTCGGCTCGGCCTTCACCCAGATCTTCACCTTCGGCCTGGTCATCATCGCCCTGGCGCTGCGTCCCAACGGCCTGTTCGGCAAACAGACACTGGTGAAAGTATGAACCTGAGCAACCGCTACCTGGCGCCAAGCGGCCTGGCCGCGCTGGCGCTGCTGGGCAGCAGCCTGGCCTTCGTGCTGGACAGCTATTCGCTGCTGGTCTTCACCTTCTGTGCGTTGGCGGCCGTGGTCGGTGTCGGCCTGAACATCCTCATGGGCCTGTCCGGGCAGATTTCCTTCGGCCATATCGCCTTCTACGCCATCGGCGCCTACATCTCGGCCTTGCTGCTGATGGCCGGCTTGCCGCTGGCCCTGGCGCTGATCATCGCCGGCCTCGGCAGCGGCCTGGTCGGTGCCCTGCTGGCACTGCCGGCGCTGCGCGTAACCGGGCCCTACCTGGCGATGGTGACCATCGCCTTCGCCTTCATGATTCACCACGGGCTGATCGAGTGGCAGTCGCTGACCGGCGGTGCCAACGGCCTGATCGGCATTCCCATGCCCGCCTTTGGCGGGCTGGACGGCAATACCGGCCTGGCCCTGCTGGCCACCGCGCTGATGGTGGTGGCGCTGGCCTTCTACCGGCGCCTGCAGGGCAGCGGCTGGGGGCGGGCGATGCGCGCGGTGAAGTCGACGGAAATCGCCGCGCGTTCGCTGGGCTTCAACCCGATGCAGACCAAGACCCTGGCCTTCGCCCTGTCGGCCACCCTGACCGGTATGGCCGGCGGCCTGGTGGCGCCGCTGATGATGTTTATCAGTCCGGACTCCTTCCCCTTCTCGCAGTCGATCCTGTTCGTCCTGGCGGTGATAGTCGGCGGCAGCGGCACGCTGTTCGGCCCGGTGCTCGGGGCGCTGCTGATCGTGCTGCTGCCGGAGATGCTCTCGGGCCTGGCCGAATACCGCCTACTGATCTTCTCCATGCTCCTGCTCGCGGTGCTCTGGCTGGCGCCGCGTGGTGTGCTCGGCGCCCTGCAGCAGCGCTGGTGGCAGGCGCCGCCGGCCTACGCGCCGAAGAGTGCCAACCGTCACCTGCTGGCGCGCTGGTTCGAGCGCAGCGGCGGCGAAGCGCAAGGACTGCAGGTGCGCGACGTCGGCATCCGCTTCGGCGGCGTGCAGGCGGCCAGCGCGATCAGCTTCAGCGCCGAGCAGGGCAGCATCACCTCGGTGATCGGCCCCAATGGTGCCGGCAAGACCACCCTGCTCAACCTGATCAGCGGTTTCTATGCGCCGGATTCCGGGCAGATCGAACTGGAGCAGCAACTGGCTGGCCTGCCGGCCTGGAAGATCGCCCGCGCCGGTATCGCCCGCACCTACCAGACCACCCAGTTGTTCGGTGAGATGAGCGTGCTGGAAAACCTGCTGGCGGCCATGCAGCAGGGCCAGCTCGGCCTGCCGCTGGCGCGCCCGCCGGCCGAGCAGGAAGAGCTGGCGCTGAACCTGCTGGCGCTGGTGGGCTATCGCGGCTCGGTGACCTGCGCGGCGGACGATCTGCCGCATGTCGACCGGCGCCTGGTGGAAATCGCCCGCGCCCTGGCCAGCCGGCCACGGGTGCTGCTGCTCGACGAGCCGGCCGCCGGCCTCAGCCGTAGCGACACCGACCGCCTGGCCGGGCTGTTCAAGACCCTGGCCGGCTTCGGTATCGCGGTGATCCTGGTGGAGCACGACATGCCACTGGTGATGGCGGTGTCGCAGCGCATCCTGGTGCTCGATGCCGGCCGTCCGATTGCCTGGGGCACTCCGGACGAGGTGCGACAGGACCCGCGGGTGGTCGCCGCCTACCTGGGCAGCACCGACTACCAGGCGCAGCCGCGCGGCGCGGCCTGGGACGGCAGCCGCGACGCCATCCTGTTCGTCAAGGACCTGGTGGTCGACTACGGCGCCGCGCCGGTGGTGCAAGGGGTGGATCTGCTGGTCAATCCCGGCGAGCTGGTGGCGATTCTCGGCGCCAATGGCGCCGGCAAGTCGAGCATCCTGCAGTGCCTGGCAGGGCTCAAGCGGCCGTCTTCGGGCCTCGTGGTGCTGGACGACGTCAATATCGAGAAGGCCGAGGCCAGCGCCATCGCCGCGCGCGGCCTGGCCCTGGTGCCGGAGGGGCGGCAGCTGTTCCCCCAGCTCAGCGTGCGCGACAACCTGCTGCTGGGCGCCTACACCCGCACCGACCAGGTGGATGCCGAGGCCGAGATCAAGGCCATCCTGCGCCGCTTCCCGCGCTTGCGCGAGCGCCTGGACAGCCCGGCTGGGCTGCTTTCCGGTGGCGAGCAGCAGATGGTCGCGGTGGGCCGCGGGCTGATGGCCAAACCGCGCATCCTGCTGCTCGACGAGCCCTCGCTGGGCCTGGCGCCGGCGATGATCGCCGAGCTCTACGATGCCCTGGCGAGCCTGCGCGACGAGGGCGTGACCCTGCTGCTGGTGGACCAGATGGCCAACCTCGCACTGCAGGTGGCCGACCGCGCCTACGTGCTGGAGACCGGGCGCATCGTCAAATCCGGCAGCGCTGTCGAGCTGCGCAACGACCCCGAGCTGGAAGCCGCCTACCTGGGGGAGAGCGCCGCATGAGTGCGTGGTATCTGCACAACCTGCGTTTGCCGGACGCGCCCACCAGCCTCGCCGAGCTGCGGGTGGAACAGGGCCGCTTCGTCGCTGCCTTCAGCGCCGACGCCTGCCCGCGCGAGCTGGACCTGGTCGGCGGCCTGGTGCTGCCGGGACTGATCGAAACCCATATCCATTTGGACAAGGCCTGCATCCTCGATCGCTGCAACCTGCGCGCCGGCACCCTGGCCGAGGCCATCGCCGAAACCTCGGCGGCCAAGGCCGGCTTCACCGAGGCGGATGTCTACCAGCGCGGCGCACGAGTGCTGGAGCTGGCCATCGCCCAGGGCACCATGCATATGCGCACCCACGTCGAGATCGACCCGCAGATCGGCCTGACCGGTTTCAACGCGGTGCGCCGGCTGCAGGCCGACTACGCCTGGGCGGTGGACCTGCAGCTCTGCGTGTTCCCCCAGGAGGGCCTGCTCAACAATCCGGGCACCGAGGCGTTGCTGTGCCAGGCGTTGGCGCAGGGCGCCGAGGTGCTCGGCGGCTGCCCCTATACCGACAGCGATCCGCATGGGCAGATCCGCCGCTTGTTCGAGCTGGCCGTGGCGCACGATTGCGATCTGGACTTCCACCTGGACTTCGACCTCGACCCCACGGGCATGACCCTGCCCGAGGTATTGCGCTGTACCGAGCGGCATGGCTGGGGCGGCCGGGTTACCGTCGGCCATGCCACCAAGCTGTCGATGCTGGCGGCCGAGCCGCTGCAGGCGATCACCGCGCACCTGGCCGCGGCCGGGGTGCAGGTGACCTGTCTGCCGAGCACCGACCTCTACCTCGGCGGCCGCCAGTGCAGCCACGGCAAGCCGCGCGGGCTGGCGCCGCTGGAGCGCTTGCACGCCGGCGGGGTGACCTGTTCGCTGTCGACCAACAACCTGGGCAACCCCTTCACCCCCTACGGCGACGCCTCGCTGATCCGCCAGGCCAACCTCTACGCCAACGTCGCCCAGCTTGGCACCACTGCCGAGTTGCAGACCTGCCTGGGCTGGATCTCCAGCGACTCGGCGCGTTTGCTGCGCCTGCGCGACTACGGCCTGGCACCGGGATGCCGGGCGGACTTCATCGTCCTCGATGCACCGCACCCGGCGGCGGTAATCGGCGAGCTGAGCCCGCCACTGCTGGGCTTCAAGAACGGTCGGCAGACCTTCGTACGGGAACGGCCCCGGCTGCTGCGGCCGAGTGATTAGAGCTCGGCGAGCGCCTCGCGCAGGTTGACCTCGACGTTCTGCTCCTGATGCAGGGCCAGCTGGCCTTCCAGTTCGTCGAGGTGCTCGATCATCAGCGCCACGGCCTGCTCGCGCTGGCCGGCGGCGAGGGCGTCGAGCACCTGCTGGTGCTCGTCCGAGGCGCAGGAGGGCACGTCGTTGCGCTGGTACAGGGCGACGATCAGCGAGCTGCGTACCATCAGGTTGTCGAGGATGTCGCGCAGCACCGCGTTGCCGCAGATCTCGCCGAGCATGCGGTGGAACTCGCTGAGCTCGCGGACGATGGCGCGGCGGTCGCTGCTGCTGGTGGCGGCGCGTTCCTTGGCCATCTGCGCGGCGATGCGCTCGGCATGCTGCTGCATGATCGCCGGGGTGATCGCCTCGACTATGGCGCGCTCCACCGCGCGGCGGGCGGCGAACACGTCGCGCGCCTCCTGGGCGCTGGGTTGCGCGACCAGGGCGCCGCGGTTGGGCTCGATGGTGACGATCTTCTGCATCGCCAGGCGTTGCAGGGCCACCTGCACATGGTTGCGGTTGGCCTGCAGCGACTCGACGATCTGCGCCTCGATCAGGCGCATGCCGGGCGGCAGGCGATGCTGGGCAATGGCCTTGGCCAGCGCATCGACAATGCGCTGCACCTCCTGCTGTTTGGCGGTCACGGTCTTCTCGGCCATCGAATCAACGCTCTTGCGGGCAATGGCGGCCATTATCGCCAGTGCCGCCGGCTCCGGTAAATCCGTGGCGTCGCCGGCGCCGCTCAAGCGCGCTGGCCCAGCGCATCGCCCTGGCCGCGCGGGTCGTGCATCGCCTGGCGCCTGCCGTCGCGGTCGATGGCGATGATGCCGGCCTGGCCGGTGTAGGGACTTAGGGCCGGGATGCGCTCGACCTGGTGCCCCAGGCGCTCAAGTTCAGCCATCACCGCATCGCCCACCGGCGCCTCCAGCTTGAGGTTGTCGGTGCTGTCGAAGAAGCTGCGCCCGAGCAGAAAGCGCGGCATGTGCAAGGCCTGATCGATGGGTTGCTGGAAGTCGATCAACTGGCTGGTCAGCACCATCTGTGTCTGCGGCTGGCCATCGCCGCCCTGGGTGCCGAAGAACCAGCGGCGGCCGTCGTCGGCCAGGTAGCAGGACGGGTTGAGGGTGTGCGCGGGGCGCTTGCCCGGCGCCCAGGCGTTGGCATGCTGCGGGTCGGCATTGAAGCCGGCGGCGCGGTTCTGCCAGAGCACGCCGGTGTCGCCCAGCACGCAGCCGGAGCCGAAGTCGTGGAACAGGCTCTGGATCAGGCAGGCGCTGCGGCCTTCGGCATCGCAGGCGGCCATCCAGATGGTGTCGGCCGGGCGACCGGGCTCGGCCCAGGGGTGGGCGCGCTGGTCGTCGATGGCGGCGGCGTAGCGCGCGGCCATGGCGTCGTCGAGGCTGGCGGCCCAGGACCAGTCGTGGTGGCGCGGGTCGCACAGTTCGGCGTTGCGGCGCAACAGACCCTGTTTGATCGCCTCCACCAGCCAGTGGTAATAGCGCGCGCTGCCGTTGCCGCAGTCGCCCAGCGCACGGCTGCGCAGCGCCAGCATGGCCTGCAGGGTATACAGGCCCTGGCAGGGCGGGGCGACGTTGTAGAGGGTGCCCTGGCGGTAACGGATGCTGATCGGCGCGGCCAGTTCGGCGCGGGTGGCGGCCAGGTCCTCGCCGCTCAGGCCGCAGTCATGCGCCTGGAAGGCTTCGCTGAAGGCCTGCGCCAGCTCGCCGCGGTAGAACTCGTCGAGCCCCTTGCGCGCCAGGTGGCGCAGGCTGTCGGCCAGGCGCGGCTGGCGCAGGGTGTCGCCGGGGGCGAGCCAGCGGCCTTGGGCGGTCTTGCACAGCGGGTGAAGGTCCGGCAGCTGTTCGATCAGCTCGCGGCGATAGTCCTGCCAGAACAGTTGCGAGTCGGAGACCGGGTGGCCGTGTTCGGCATGATGGATGGCCTGCTCGAACAGATCCGCCCAGCCCAGGTGCGAGCCCCATTGCTGGCGGCTGATATCGGCGGCCAGCTGCCAGCTGGCGATGGCGCCGGCGGTGGTGGCCAGGGCGCTTGGGGCCGCGCAGGCCGATGCTGCCGCCTGCCGGCAGACGCTGGCCGGCCTGGCCGATCCCCACAATGGTGCGCACTTCGCGGTCATGGAGCAGCCACAGGGCATCGCCGCCGATGCCGGTCATGTGCGGGTAGACGGCGGCCAGGGTGGCGCTGGCGGCGAGCATGGCGTCGATGGCGCTGCCGCCGGCATCGAGCATGGCCAGGCCGCTGCGGGTGGCGGCGGGGTGGGGGGTGCAGATCACGCCGCGGGTGGATTCGGCCAACATGGGAGGCTCCTGGCTAGCGAACAATGAAATATTGCTAGCAATTTATGCAGGAGCCATGCCGCCTCGTTTCCCGCAGCGCTTGGGCGGCGGCGGCGCTTTGCTGCATGATCGGCCCATTCCACTTCGGTGCCCGCGATGAACATCGACACCCGCATCAAATTCCGTCACCTGCTGTGCTTTCTCGAGATCGCCCGTCAGCGCAGCTTCGCCAAGGCCGCCGATGCCCTGGCGGTAAGCCAGCCGGCGATTTCCAAGACGCTCAAGGAGCTGGAGGAGATCCTCGCCGCCAGCCTGTTCGAGCGCGGTAAGCAGGGCGTGACCCTGACCCCGGCCGGGGTGGCCTTCATGCGCTACGCCGGGCCCTGCGTGCAGGCGCTGCGCGACGGGGTCAACAGCCTGCGCGGCGGCGAGCACGAGGCCGGCCAGGTGCGCGTCGGCGTGCTGTCCACCGTCGAGAGCCTGCTGATTCCCGAGGTGGTGCGGCGCCTGCACGAGCGCCAGGCGGCGCTGGTGGTCAGCGTCGCCACCGGGCCGGGCTCCTACCTGCTCGGTCAGTTGCGCGTCGGCGAGCTGGACCTGGTGGTCGGCCGCATGACCGACAGCCCGGACATCCAGGGCCTGACCTTCGAGCACCTGTACAGCGAATCCATGACCCTGGTGGTGCGCCCCGGTCATCCGCTGCTGGCTGCCGGCGCCGCCGCGCTGGGGCGGCTCGGCGATTACCCGCTGGTGCTGCCGACGGCTGGCACCACCATCCGCAAGCATGCCGACAGCCTGTTCGTGCAGTGCGGGGTGACGCCCTCGCGGCAGCGCCTGGAGACCCTGTCGCCGGCGCTGAGTCGACGCTACGTGCTGTCCGGCGATGCGCTGTGGGTGGCGCCGCAGGACGCGGTGTGCCTGGACGTGCAGCGTGGCGAGCTGGTCGAGCTGCAGCTGGGCGTGCAGGAGCCGGGCGGCTCGGTGGGCATCTGCCGCAACGGCGCGCTGGCCCTGCCGCTGGCCGCCGAGCAGTTCTGCGCGGCGCTGCGCGAGGCGGCCGAGGCCTACCGCGAGGGGTTATTTTCATAACCATTTGGTTATGCGTTGGCGGCGTCTTTTCAATATTCCCCGCGTGCGCTTTGCCGGACACTGTGGCCACTGACTCCACAATAGCCACAACAGGAGCGCACCATGCCTGCCGAGGACAATCGCCGTTTCGTCGTCCGTGACCGCAACTGGCACCCCAAAGCCCTGACGCCCGATTACAAGACCTCCATCGCCCGTTCGCCGCGCCAGGCGCTGGTGAGCATCCCGCAGTCGATCTCCGAGACCACCGGCCCGGACTTCTCGCACCTGCAGTTCGGCGAGCACGACAACGACCTGCTGCTCAACTTCAACCACGGTGGCCTGCCCATCGGCGAGCGCATCATCGTTTCCGGGCGGGTGATGGATCAGTACGGCAAGCCGATCCCGCATACCCTGGTGGAAATGTGGCAGGCCAACGCCGGTGGCCGCTACCGGCACAAGAACGACCGCTATCTGGCGCCGCTCGACCCCAACTTTGGCGGTGTCGGCCGTGCCCTGACCGACAGTGAAGGTCGCTATATCTTCCGCACCATCAAGCCCGGCCCCTACCCCTGGCGCAACGGGCCGAACGACTGGCGCCCGGCGCATATCCACTTCTCACTCAACGGCCCGTCGATTGCCACGCGGCTGATCACCCAGCTGTATTTCGAGGGCGATCCGCTGATCCCGCTGTGCCCGATCGTCAAGGCGATCGCCAACCCGGATGCGGTGCAGACGCTGATTGCCAAGCTCGACATGAGCACGGCCAACCCCATGGATTGCCTGGCGTACCGTTTCGACATTGTCTTGCGCGGCCAGCGCCAAACCCATTTCGAGAACAAGTGAGGAGGATGACCATGCCTGTTGAATTGCTGCCGGAAACCCCCTCGCAGACCGCCGGCCCCTACGTGCACATCGGCCTGGCCCTGGCCGCGGCCGGCAACCCGACCCGCGAGCAGGAAATCTGGAACCAGATGGCGGGGCCCGACGCGCCCGGCCAGCACATCCTGCTGCTCGGCCACGTCTACGACGGTAACGGCCACCTGGTGCGCGACGCCTTCCTCGAGCTGTGGCAGGCCGACCACCAGGGCCGGTACGACGAGGCTTACGACCAGAACAAGGCGTTCAACGGTTTCGGTCGTACCGCCACCACCTTCGATGCCGGTAGCGAGTGGACCGCCTATACGATCAAGCCGGGCGTGGTGCACAACGCCGCCGGCGTGGCGATGGCGCCGCATGTCAACGTCGCGCTATTCGCTCGCGGCATCAACATCCACCTCAACACCCGGCTGTATTTCGAGGACGAGGCCGAGGCCAACGCCAAGGATCCGGTGCTCAACCTGATCGAACAGCCGCAGCGCCGCGAGACGCTGATCGCCAAACGCTGCGAGGTGGACGGCAAGCCGGCCTACCGCTTCGACATCCGCATCCAGGGCGAAGGCGAGACCGTGTTCTTTGACTTCTGAGCTGGCCGCGCAGGCCGTTCGCCTGATCGAGGCGCGCGGCCTGCAACTGGACGAGGCCCAGACGCGCATGCTGGCGCGCCTGGGCGACTGGCTGCAGGCGCGCCTGCGGCCGTCTGCCTGGCTGCGCCGGCCCGCCGCCGGTGCCTACCTCTGGGGCGGCGTCGGGCGCGGCAAGAGCCTGCTGCTCGATGCCCTGTTCCAGGCCGCGCCGGTCGCAGCCAAGCGGCGCCTGCATGTGCACGCGTTGCTGCAGGAGGTGCAGCGACGTGCGCTGACCCACGGCGGGCAGGCCGATCCGCTGCGGCGGGTGGCCGCGGCGCTGGCGAGCGAGACGCAGCTGTTCTACCTCGACGAGTTCCACGTGCACGACATCGGCGATGCGATCCTCCTCGGGCGCCTGCTGCAACACCTGCTGAGCCTGGACTGCATCCTGCTGTTGAGTTCCAACTACGCGCCCGCTGGACTCTGCCCCAATCCGCTCTACCACAGCCGTTTCAAGCCCTTCGCCGAGCTGCTGCAGCGCCATTGCCTGGTGCTGCGCCTGGACGACGGCCCCGATTACCGCCCGCTGAGCACGCGGCATTGGGGGCGTTACCTGCAGGGCTCGGGCGCTCTGTTCGGCGCCTGCCTGGGCTGGCGCGCGGCGGCGCAGCAGGTGGCGCTGGGGCGGCGCAGCCTGACGGCCTGGGCGGCGGACGAGCGCGGCCTGTGGCTGGACTTCGCCGCGCTGTGCCGCCAGCCGCTGGCCTGCGCCGACTACCTGGAGCTGTGCCGGCGTTTCGCCCGTATCGCCGTCGGCGAATTGCCGCCGCTCGGGCGCTGCTCGGCGGACGAGCAGCAGCGCCTGGTCAACTTCGTCGATATCGCCTACGACGCCGGCATCGAGCTCTGGCTGCAGGGCGAGGCCAGCCTGGCGGCGCTGTGCGCCGGCGTCGGCCACCTCGACTTCGCGCGCACCCGCTCGCGCCTGGCGCAGCTGCGCGTGGAACGCCCGGAGCGCCTGGCATGCTGACGGTGCTGGGGATTACCGCGCCGATCTTCATCCTTATCGGCCTGGGGTTTCTCTCGGTGCGCGGCGGCTTGCTCAGTCGCGAGCAGATGCGCGGCCTCGGCGTCTTGGTGATCAACTTCGCCCTGCCGGCGCTGCTGCTCAAGGCGCTGACCGAGCGGCGCCTCGACGAGGTGCTCAACTGGCCTTATCTGACCGCCTACGCGCTGGCCTCGCTGAGCCTGTTCGCCGCCGGTTTCGCCGTGGCGCGCTGGTGGCGCGGGCAGGGCCAGTCGGCCAGCGCCATCCTGGCCATGGGCATGTCGGTGTCCAACAGCGGTTTTATCGGCTACCCGATTGCGGTGATGGTGCTCGGCCAGACCGCGGCGGTGGCCATGGCCCTCGGCATGCTGGTGGAGAACCTGCTGCTGATCCCGTTGGCCCTCGCCCTGGCCGAAGCCGGCGCGCAGCGCGGCAACGGCGGCTGGGCGCTGGTGCGCGAAACCGGCCTGCGCCTGGCGCGCAACCCGCTGATCCTGGCCATCGGCCTCGGCCTGCTGCTGTCGTTGCTGCAGATCCGCCTGCCGGCCGTGCCGCTCAAGGTGGTGGACATGCTCGCCAGCGCCTCGGCGCCGGTGGCGCTGTTCGTCATCGGCGGCAGCCTGTACGGCCTGAAGACCCGCGGCATGGCGGCGGACGTGACCCAGGCCGCGCTGGGCAAGTTGATCCTGCATCCGCTGGCGCTGCTGGCGGCCTTCCTCCTGCTGCCGGGGGTGGAGCCGCAGCTGATGGTGGCCGGGCTGCTGTTCGCCAGCGCGCCGATGATGAGCATCTACCCCATCCTCGGCCAGCGCTTCGGCCTCGAGGAGCGCTGCGCCGCGGCCCTGGTGGCGGCCACCGTGCTGGCCTTCTTCAGCATCAGCGGCCTGCTGGCGCTGCTGACGCTGGCAGGTTGGCGCTGAGCGCAGCGAAGCCCGACGGGGCGCGCAGGGTGCGCCGCCCGCTGCGCGGCTGTCGGCTAACCGCCGGGCGGCGATCAAGCTTGGCGCGGCGTTGCCGATACGCCGGTCAGCGGTCATGGATTTACAAATTGTGAACAATTCTGTATCCAGTCGCTCGTCCTGATTCCAACAATAAGCGGGAGACTCCCCATGCGCCTCTGGCAACGCAGCATTCAGTGGCAGTTGATCCTCAGCATGGGCGCCGCCCTGCTGGCCAGCATCCTCATCGTGGTCGGCATCTACTCGGCGGTGGTCGATCGCCTGACCGAACGCTACCTGGTGGAGGAGGCCTTGCCGGCGCGGGTGCTGGCGATCCGCAACGACCTCGAGCGGGTGCTCACCGCGCCGATCACCGCCAACGCCTCGATCGCCGAGAACAGCCTGGTGCAGGACTGGCTGGCGGCCGGCGAGGACGAGGCGCGGCGCGACGAGTTCGCCCGCTACCTGGAGGGCGTGCGCGCCCAGCAGAACGCCATGACCACCTCCATCGTCGGCCTGGCCAGCGGCAACTACACCACCGGCGAGGGGCTGATGCGCACCCTCGACCGCAGCCAGGCGGAGAACCAGTGGTTCTATCGCCTGGTCGACGGCGATCGCGACCGGGTGCTGGAAATCGACATCGACAAGGGTACGCGTCAGCCGACCCTGTTCATCAACCAGCGCATCAAGCAGGGCGGCAAGACCCTCGGCGTGTCCGGCCTGGGCTACGACCTGGCGGACATGTCGAAGATGATCAGCGAGTTCCGCTTCGGCGAGCGCGGCCAGGTGTTCCTGGTCGACGGCCAGGGCGGGGTCAAGGTGCATCCGCGCTCCGAGCTCAGCGGCAGTGGCCAGCTGGAGCAGCTGTTCGGCGCCGAGGCGGCGCGCCAGGTGCTGCTCGGCGACGGCCGCGCGGTGCGTTTCGAGCGCGACGGCGAGGCCTTCCTGGCGGTGGCGCAGAAGTTCGCCAGCCTCGACTGGCTGCTGGTCAGCGAGGTGCCGGAGGCGGAAATCTATGCCGAGGCGCGCCAGGCGCTGCTGCTGACCAGCCTGATCGGCGTCGCCGTGGCGCTGCTGTTCCTCGGTCTGGTGGTGCTGCTGGCGCGCGGCCTGGTGCGGCCGATCCGCCAGGTGACCCAGGCACTGGTCGAAATCGGTGGCGGCGGCGGCGACCTGACCCGCCGTCTCGACGAGTCGCGTGGCGACGAGCTGGGCGACCTGGCGCGTGGCTTCAACCGCTTCCTGGCCAGCCAGCGCGAGCTGATCGGCGAGGTGCTGGCCACCAGCGAGCGCCTGCGCGGCGCGGTCGGCCAGGTCGCCCAGGTGGTGGAGAACACCGCCGGGCGTGCCGGCCAGCAGCAGGAAATGACCGACATGGTGGCCACCGCGGTGCACGAGATGGGCCTGACCGTGCAGGAGATCGCGCGCAACGCCAGCAGCGCCGCGCAGTCCTCGCACAGCGCCCGCGACGAGGCGCAGCAGGCGCGCCAGGTGGTGCGCCAGTCCATCGGCCATATCGAGCAGATGTCCGCCGATATCGGCACCGCCGCCGGCGCGGTGGCCGAGCTGGCCGAGCAGGTGGCGTCCATCGACCAGGTGCTGGCGGTGATCCGCGGCATCTCCGAGCAGACCAACCTGCTGGCGCTGAACGCCGCCATCGAGGCGGCGCGCGCCGGCGAGATGGGCCGCGGCTTCGCCGTGGTGGCCGACGAGGTGCGCACCCTGGCCAGCCGCACCCAGGCCTCCACCGACGAGATTCAGCAGATGATTCAGCGCCTCAAGCACGGCGCCGAGGCCGCGGTCAGCTCGATGCACGCCGGCCAGGCAGCCACCGGCACCGGGGTCGAGGCCAGCCAGCGCACCGGTCAGTCGCTCGGCGCCATCACCGCGCAGGTGGAGGCGATCAGCGACATGAACACCCAGGTGGCGGCGGCCACCGAGGAGCAGAGTTCGGTGACCGAGGAGATCAACCGCAACGTGCAGGGCATCGCCGACCTGGCCCACGCCACCGCCGGCGAGGTGCGCGCCTGCCGCGAGGACTGCCAGACCCTCAGCCGCCTGGCCGACGACCTGGCCGGGCAGATGGGCAAGTTCCGCCTGTAGCGGCGTCTCTAGTAGCTGTAGCGCAGCACGGCGGCGGACAGGTGCCAGGTGGCCATGCCGCCGAGCAGCGCCAGGCAGGCCGGCAGCAGCAGCCACCAGAGCCGCGCCGATAGCGCCGTCAGCGTCTGCCGGCGCTGGCTGGCGGCCAGGCTCAGGCCGCACACGGCGCAGGCCAGCAGGGCGCCGGCGATGATGTCGCTGGGCCAGTGCACGCCGAGGTAGACCCGCGACAGGGCGATGGCCAGCGCCGGCAGGCTGGCCAGCAGCAGCCAGGCCAGGCGCAGCCGCGCGCCCTGGCCGCGGCCGGCCAGCACGCCGAGCACCAGGAAAAAGGCGAAGGCCGCCGAGCTGTGCCCGCTGGGGAAACTGAAGCTGGTCAGCGGTTCGCTGAGGATGTCCGGACGGGCGCGGGCGAAGCCGTTCTTCAGCGCGCCGTTGGCCAGTGCGGTGCACAGCAGGGTGGCGCCGGCGAACAGTGCCGGCCGCCACTGCCCGGCGAGCAGCAGCAGGCCGCACAGCAGGATGGCGGCGGCCAGCTGGGTGCGCAGGTCGCCGAGCCGGGTGAGCAGCACCATGGTCGCGTCCAGATGGGCCTGGCGCTGCTCCTGCACCAGGGTCATCAGGCCCTGGTCGAGGGCGTCCAGGTGCGGCCAGCCGAGCATCAGGGCCAGCAGCAGGAGCAGGCTCAGGCCGCCGCCGAGCAGGCAGGCGTAGCGCTTCTCGGCCAGGCTGGCCTGCACCGTCAGCAGCAGGATCAGGCCGATGCCGGCCAGCAGAATCGCCGCCTCGCTCCAGAAACCCTCGGCCATCGGCAGGCGCAGCGCGGCGCCGGTGGCCCAGCCGGGCAGCAGGTAGGCCACCGCCCAGCCGGCGGCGGCCAGCAGGCTGATGGCGATAAAGCGCGGCAGCGGCATGCCGAGCATGCCGGCGGCCAGCGGCAGCATCGGGCGCAACGGGCCGATAAAGCGCCCCACCAGCAGGCTGGCCATGCCGTAGCGCTGGAAATACAGCTCGGCGCGCAGCACCCACTCCGGGTGGCGGCGCAGCAGCGGCAGGCGTGGGATGTCCTCTTTGAAGCGGCGGCCGAGGCTGTACGACAGCAGGTCGCCGCACAGGCCGCCGGCATAGGCCAGCAGCAGGGTCTGCCACAGCGTCAGCACGCCGCTGCCGGCCAGCAGGGCGACGCTGAACAGCAGCAGCACGCCGGGCAGGAGGATGCCGACCAGGGCCAGGCACTCGAACAGGGCGATGAGGAAGATGGCCAGCCCCAGCCACTCGGGGTTGCCGCCCAGCCAGTCGGTGAGGTGTTCCAGCCAGGCGCTCATGGCGCGTCTCCTGCGTTCGGCAGCAGGCGGTAATCCTGGCCTTCGACCTGGCCGCGGCGCAGCGGGTTGCGCGTGCAGTGGCGGGCGAAGGCGGCATCGACGAAGCGGTAGGGCAGGTGTTCGTCGCGGCCCTGGGGGATGCCCAGGCGCGCGCACTGCACGATGCGCTGCGGCCGCTCGCCGACATCCTCGACGAACAGGCGCTGCGGGTCGAAGCGGCGCGCGTCCCAGTCCGCCACCTTGAGGCCCAGTGCCTTGCACAGCAGGGTTTGGCCGGCGCACAGACGCTGCGGCGGGCGCGGCGAGCCGTCGCTGGCCGGGTTGTTGCGCTGCATCGCCGCCAGCGCCGGTTCTCCGCTGACGGCATCCAGCCAGGGCTGCGCGGATTTGATCAGCACCGCGTTGCCCGGCCCATGGGCGCTGAAGTTCAACGAGTCGCCGCCGCGCGCGTAATACATGTAGATGTGCCCACCATCTGCGAACAGCGCCTTGCGTTTCTCGGTGTAGCCGAGCGAGGCGTGGCTGCCCTTGTCGACCAGGTAATAGGCCTCGGTCTCGATGATCCGTGCGCTGAGCCAGAGCGCGCCGACGCGGTGGCGGATCACCTTGCCGAGCAGCTCGCGCGCCACCAGCTGGGCATCGCGGTCGAAGAAGGCGTCGGCCAGCGGGCGGGCCTGCGGCCAGGGCAAACTAAGGGTGGGTTCGGTGGGCATGGGCTGTCGTAGGGGCTCGCGGCGGCTTAGGCTGGGCCGCGAGCATAACAATAAGAGCCTTAAAAATGCCTGAACGCAGCCGTGCCAGCAGCGCCCATATCAGCCCGTCCGCGCACTACACCGGTTACGTCTGGTACCGCCACCGCCTGGCCGAGCCGGCCTTCGTCACCGCCTTCGGCCGTTTCGTGCACAAGCTGCTGTGGCCCGTCACCTGGGGCGCGCGGGTCGGCTTCGGCCTGGATATCGAGGCCTTCCTGCTGCAGCGCCACCTGCAGATCGATGCGCAGCTCACCGCCGCCATCGAGCAGGGCGGTGTGCGCCAGGTGGTGGAAATCGCCTGCGGCCTGTCGCCGCGCGGCCGGCGCTTCTGCGCGCGTTATCCGCAGCTGCGTTATGTCGAGGCGGATCTGCCGGCCATGGCCGCGCGCAAGCGCCTGCTGCTGCACGGCGAGGGCTGGCTGGGTGGCGAGCACCAGGTGCGCGCGGTGGATATCCTCGCCGAGCAGGGCCGTCACAGCCTGGCCGCGCTGTTCGCCGAACTGGATCGCCGGCAGCCGGTGCTGGTGATCACCGAAGGGCTGGTCAACTACTTCCCGCTGGCGCTGATCGAAGGCTTCTGGAGCCGCCTGGCCACTGAGCTGCGCGGTTTCGCCGGCGCCACCTACCTGACCGAGCTGTACCCGGACCTGCGCGAGCATCCGCGCTATCGCCAGCTGCGCTGGGGCGTCGAGCTGATCGGCCGGCTGACCCGCGGCAGCTACCCGCTGCATTACCGCGATCACGGCGAGATAGTGGCGGGCTTCCAGCGCTGCGGTTTCGCCACGGTGCAGGTCTTCGACCCCAGCGCCGATACGCTCAGCCTCGGCCTGCCGCCGGCGCGGGTGCCCGGGCTGGTGCGGGTGATTCAGGCGCAGGTGTAGGGCGGCCCGAAGGGCTTACCTAGCCCGGATTGCATCCGGGCTAGGCGCAGGCGGCTGCCGGCAGCGGAGCGGGGTGGATCAGTGCGGCCAGCGCCTGGCTGGCCGCGGCATCGGTGTGCGGGAAGACGAAGGCCAGGCCCCGGGCGTCGCGGCGCAGCGGCAACAGCGGCTGCGCCGGCAGTTCGCCGGCCAGCAGCTGCCAGCCGCGGCCGGGCAGCTCGGGCGGCAGGTCGGCCTGCAGCAGGCCACCGAAGAAGCCCAGCTCGCTCAGCTCCACCGGCCAGCGCAGGCCGTCGGCATGGCGCAGCACGGCCTGGCGCTGGCGCGGCGCCAGGCGCGGTTCGCAGCGCTTGTCCAGGCTCAGCAGCCGCTCGCGCGGCAACCGCGTGCTGCCCGGGCTGCGGGCCGGCAGCGGGCGCTCGCCGAGGAAGGGGCGATAGAGCGCGGCGCAGGCCTCGCGCCGTTCGAACTGGGCGAGGTGGTCGGCCTGGTGCACCAGGGCGCATTCGCCCTGGGCGCAGGCCGCGGCGAAGTGGGCGTGCTCCCAGGGTTGGGTGAAATGGTCGTGCTCGCCGGCCAGCACCAGGGTCGGGCACTGCGGGTGGCGGGCAAAGCCCTGGAAGGCCAGCAGGCGCCGGCTGTTCTGCCGGTAGCGTTCGACCTCGGCCGGGCTCAGGCGCTGGATCTGCCGCAGCAGGGCCTTGCGAAATACCGGCGCGATGCCGGTGTCGTCCAGGTGCAGCGGGTTGAGCAGGCCGGTCAGCGCGCCCTGGGCGAATTCGCCGGCGCGGCCCTCGTCGAGCAGGGCCAGGCCCTCTTCCAGCAGCAGCCGTGCGCCAGGCCGGCCGAAGGCGGTGATGCCGGCCAGCAGCAGGCGCGCGCAGCGCTGCGGATGGCGCGCGGCGAACAGTGCGGCCAGCGCCGAGCCGTAGGACAGGCCGATGGGCATCAGCGGCGGCAGCTGCAGCTGTTCGGCGAAGGCGGCGATCAGGTCGGCCAGCTGCTCCAGGCCCAGTTCCGGCGCCAGCTGCAGGTTGCCGCCCTGGCTGGGCAGGTCGAGCAGGATCACCGGGTGGGCGGCGAGTAGCTCGTCGACCTCGGCGGCGAAGGAGCGAAAGCTCTGGAAGGCGCCGCCGAGCAGCAGCACCGGCGCGCGGGTGTCCTGCTCGCGGCTCGAATAGGCCTGGTAGTGCAGGCGCCAGTCGCCGATGGCCAGGATTGCCGGCGGGCTGGCGAGCAGGGCGGCGCTGTAGTCGGTGCGGTAACGCATGGTATGCACTCCGGCGATTTTTCTTGTTCTCAAGCGGGCGGCAGACTGCGCCGGCGCGATCTTGTCGGACAAAACCTGAGCTTGAAGGTAAACATTGCGCCGGTTTTTGTTTACCCAACCTTCGGGCGGCCTGTGCCGGCGGGTGTCACCGTCGCACCGCCAGGCCCGCTGCCAGGGGCCTGGCGGCGTTACCGAGGGGGCCGGGCGAACGGCTTGTCTACCGCTTACCGGACGCCGCTGGGCGCGGCCTCGCGAGCCCGCTATAATCAGCCCCTTTTTTCAACTGCCAGACCTTCGCCGCCATGACCGAGTCCGTGCACGCTTACATGACCCGCCTGGGCCAGGCCGCCCGCCAGGCTTCGCGGGTGCTCGCCCGGGCCAGCACCGCGCAGAAGAACCGCGCCCTGCAGGCCGCCGCCGCCGCCCTCGACGCCGCCCGCGCCGAGCTTTCCGCCGCCAACGAACTGGACCTGGCCGCCGGCCGCGCCAGTGGCCTGGAGCCGGCCATGCTCGACCGCCTGGCGCTGACGCCGGCGGTGATCGACGGCATGATCGAAGGCCTGCGCCAGGTGGCGACCCTGCCCGACCCGATCGGCGAGATCCGTGACATGCGCTACCTGCCGTCCGGCATCCAGGTCGGCAAGATGCGCGTGCCGCTGGGGGTGATCGGCATCATCTACGAGTCGCGGCCCAATGTGACCATCGACGCCGCCAGCCTGTGCCTGAAGTCCGGTAATGCCACCATCCTGCGTGGCGGCTCGGAGGCGATCCACTCCAACCGCGCCATCGCCGCCTGCATCCAGCAGGGCCTGGCCGAGTCCGGTCTGCCGGCCGCCTGCGTGCAGGTGGTGGAAACCACCGACCGCGCCGCAGTGGGCGAGCTGATCGCCATGCCGGAATTCGTCGACGTGATCGTGCCGCGCGGCGGCAAGGGCCTGATCGAGCGCATCAGTCGTGATGCCAAGGTGCCGGTGATCAAGCATCTGGACGGCGTCTGTCACGTCTATGTCGATGTGGCTGCCGATCTCGACAAGGCCATTCGCGTCTGCGACAACGCCAAGACCCAGCGCTATTCGCCGTGCAACGCCATGGAAACCCTGCTGGTGCACAAGGATATCGCCGCCCGCGTGCTGCCGCCGCTGGCCGCCATCTACCGCGACAAGGGCGTCGAGCTGCGTGGCGACGCAGCCACCCGCGAGCTGCTCGGCAGCGACGTGCTGGTGGCCAGCGAGGACGACTGGTTCGCCGAGTACAATGCGCCGATCCTGGCGATTCGCGTCGTCGATTCGCTGGAGGCGGCCATCGAGCACATCAACCACTATGGCTCGCAGCATACCGACGCCATCATCACCGAGAACTTCAGCGATGCGCGGCGTTTTCTCACCGAGGTGGACTCCGCCTCAGTGATGGTCAACGCTTCGACCCGTTTCGCCGATGGTTTCGAGTACGGCCTGGGCGCGGAGATCGGCATCTCCACCGACAAGCTGCACGCCCGCGGTCCGGTCGGCCTGGAGGGCCTGACCAGCGAGAAGTACGTGGTCTTCGGCGACGGACATATTCGCACCTGATGGCCAAGCCTGACGACGCCCGGGGCAGCGCCGCCCGACGCATCGGCCTGCTCGGCGGCACCTTCAATCCGGTGCATATCGGCCACCTGCGCGCGGCGCTGGAGGTGACCGAGTTCATGGGCCTGGACGAGTTGCGCCTGGTGCCCAGCGCGCGCCCGCCGCATCGCCAGGCGCCGCAGGTGAGCGCCGAGCAGCGTCTGGCCATGGTCGAGCTGGCGGTGGCCGGCGAGCCGCGGCTCAAGGTCGACGACCGCGAGCTGAAGCGCGACAAGCCGTCGTACACAGTGGACACCCTGGAGTCGCTGCGTGGCGAGCTGGCCGCGCACGACCAGCTGTTTCTCCTGCTCGGCTGGGACGCCTTCTGCGGCCTGCCGAGCTGGCACCGTTGGCAGGAGTTGCTCGACCACTGCCACCTGCTGGTGCTGCAGCGGCCGGATGCCGACAGCGAGGCGCCGGAGGCGCTGCGCGACCTGCTGGCGGCGCGCAGCGTCAGCGACCCGCTGAGCCTGCAGGGGCCGGGCGGGCAGATCAGTTTCATCTGGCAGACCCCGCTGGCGGTGTCGGCCACGCAGATTCGCCAGTTGCTGGCGGCCGGCAAATCGGCGCGTTTTCTGCTGCCGGATGCGGTACTGGCCTATATCCAGGCGCAGGGTTTGTATTCTGCGCCGCATGCTTGAAGCGTCGCGCATGTGCGCAGGCGTCCCATTACACGAGGCAAACGAGTCATTTATGAAGAAGCACAGCATGCCCAGCGACGAGCTGGTCAAGATCGCCGTCGCGGCGCTGGAAGAGATCAAGGCGAGCGACATCACCGTGATCGACGTCAAGGACAAGACCAGCATCACCGATTTCATGGTGATCGCCAGCGGTAGCTCCAGCCGTCAGGTCAAGGCGCTGGTGGACAACGTCCTGGAAAAGGTCAAGGAGCGCGGCGTGCGCCCGATCGGCAGCGAAGGCCTGGACAGCGGCGAATGGGCCCTGCTCGACCTGGGCGACATCGTCGTCCACGTGATGCTGCCCACCGCGCGTCAGTTCTACGACCTCGAGCGCCTGTGGCAGGGCGCCGAGCAGAGCCGCGCTCAGCACTCGGCCGAGTAAGCGCGAACCGTGCGGATCAAGCTGATCGCGGTCGGTTCGCGCATGCCGCGCTGGGTCGAGGAGGGCTGGCAGGAGTACGTCAAGCGCCTGCCGGCCGAGTTGCCGCTGGAGCTGGTGGAAATCCCGCTGAACACGCGCGGCAAGAACGCCGACGTCGCCCGCCTGATCCGTCAGGAGGGCGAGGCGATGCTGAGCAAGGTGCAGCCGGGCGAACGCATCGTCACCCTCGAGGTCCATGGCAAGCCGTGGAGCACCGAGCAGTTGGCCGCCGAGCTGGACCGCTGGCGCCTGGATGCGCGCACCGTCAACCTCATGGTCGGTGGCCCGGAAGGGCTGGCGCCGGAGGTCTGCGCGCGCAGCGAGCAGCGCTGGTCGCTGTCGCCGCTGACCCTGCCGCACCCGCTGGTGCGCATCCTGCTCGGCGAACAGATCTACCGGGCCTGGACCGTGCTGTCCGGCCATCCGTACCACAAGTGACCAAGTAAGCCACGATGCCGCAGCCGATTCGCCTCAAGGATCACGAAAAGGACGCCCGCCAGGTGCGCCGGCGCGTGCTGGTCGGCGGCGTCGCGATCCTGCTGCTGAGCGCCGTGCTGGTGGCGCGCATGTACTACCTGCAGGTGGTGCAGTACGAGCATCACACCACCCTGGCGGAGAACAACCGCATCCATGTGCAGCCGATTCCGCCGACCCGCGGGCTGATCTTCGACCGCAACGGCGTGATCATCGCCGACAACCGCCCCAGCTTCAGCCTCACCGTGACCCGCGAGCGCGCCGGCGACTGGCAGCAAGTGCTGGACGTGGTGGTCGAGGTGCTGGAGCTGTCGGCGGACGAGCGCGCCCTCTTCGAGAAACGCGTGCGCCAGGGGCGGCGGCCGTTCGAGCCGGTGCCGATCCTGTTCGAGCTGTCCGAGGAGCAGATCGCCCGCATCGCGGTCAACCAGTTCCGCCTGCCCGGCGTCGAGGTGGCGGCGCAACTGGTGCGCCACTACCCGCAGCGCGAGCATTTCGCCCATTCGGTGGGCTATGTCGGGCGGATCAACGAACAGGAGCTCAAGCGCCTCGACCCCACCGACTATGCCGGCACCCACCATATCGGCAAGACCGGCATCGAACGTTTCTACGAGGACGAGCTGCACGGCGAGGTGGGGTACGAGGAAGTCGAGACTAACGCCCGCGGCCGGGTGCTGCGGGTGCTCAACCGCATCGACCCGAAGCCGGGCAAGGACATAGTGCTGAGCCTCGACGTGCGCCTGCAGGAGGCGGCCGAGCACGCCCTGGGCGGGCGTCGCGGCGCGGTGGTGGCGATCCAGCCGCAGACCGGCGAGGTGCTGGCGATGGTCAGCCAGCCCAGCTTCGACCCCAACCCCTTCGTCACCGGCATCAGCTTCAAGGCCTATGGCGAGCTGCGCGACTCTATCGACCAGCCGCTTTACAACCGTGTGCTGCGCGGCCTCTACCCGCCGGGTTCGACCATCAAGCCGATGGTGGCGGTGGCTGGCCTCGATGCCGGGGTGGTTACGCCCACCTCACGGGTATTCGACCCGGGCTTCTACCAGTTGCCCAATCACAGCCACAAGTACCGCAACTGGAACCGCAGCGGCGACGGCTGGGTCGACCTGGAACTGGCCATCGCCCGCTCCAACGACACCTACTTCTACGACCTGGCGCACAAGATGGGCGTCGATCGCATGCACGCCTATATGAGCCGCTTCGGCCTGGGCCAGCGCGTGGCGCTGGACATGTTCGAGGAAACCGCCGGGCTGATGCCGTCGCGCGACTGGAAGCGCGCGCGCTACCGCCAGCCCTGGTACCCGGGCGAGACGCTGATCCTCGGCATCGGCCAGGGCTACATGCAGACCACGCCGCTGCAGCTGGCCCAGGCCACCGCGCTGATGGCCACCCGCGGCAAGTGGATTCGCCCGCACCTGGCCAAGAGCATCGACGGCGCGCTGCCGGTCGATTCCAACCCGCTGCCGGACATCGTCCTGCGCGATGCGAAGTTCTGGGACTATGGCATCCGCGGCATGGAGCAGGTGCTGCACGGCGCCCGTGGCACCGCGCGCAAGGTCGGCGACAGCTCGGTCTACCGCATCGCCGGCAAGAGCGGCACGGCCCAGGTGGTGGCGATCAAGCAGGGCGAAAAGTACGACCGCGAGAAGCTGCAGGAACGCCACCGCGACCACGCCCTGTTCGTCGCCTTCGCCCCGGCGCAGAACCCGCAGATCGCCGTGGCGGTGATGGTGGAGAACGGCGAGTCCGGTTCCGGCGTGGCCGCGCCGGTGGTCAAGCAGGTGATGGACGCCTGGCTGCTGGACGACGGCGGCCAGCTCAAGGCCGAATACGCACCGGCGCAGAGCGCCGAGGTCAGTCAACGATGATGAGCAATTTCGACCGTACCCTGTCCGACGAGGACGTGCTGCGCCGCCGGGCCGGCCTGTTGCAGCGTCTGCATATCGACGGCTGGCTGCTGCTGCTGTTGCTGATCCTCGGAGCCGGCAGCCTGTTCATCCTCTATTCGGCCAGCGGCAAGAACGTCGACCTGCTGCTCAAGCAGGCCACCTCGTTCGGCATCGGCCTGGCCGGCATGCTGGTGATCGCCCAGTTCGATCCGCGCTTCATGGCGCGCTGGGTACCGCTGGCCTACCTGGGCGGCGTCGGCCTGCTGGTGGTGGTCGAGGTGATGGGCCACACCGCCATGGGCGCCACGCGCTGGATCAACATTCCCGGGGTGATCCGCTTCCAGCCCTCGGAAATCCTCAAGATCATCATGCCGATGACGGTCGCCTGGTACCTGGCCAAGCGCAGCCTGCCGCCGCGGCCCAAGCACGTGCTCGTCTGCCTGGCGATGATCGGCGTGCCCTTCGTGCTGATCCTCAAGCAGCCGGACCTGGGCACCTCGCTGCTGATCCTCGCCTCGGGCGCCTTCGTGGTGTTCATGGCCGGTCTGCAGTGGCGCTGGATCGTCGGCGCGGTGGCGGCGGTGGTGCCGATCGCGGTGGGCATGTGGTACTTCGTCATGCACGACTATCAGAAGCGCCGCGTGCTGACCTTCCTCAACCCGGAGAGCGATCCGCTGGGCTCGGGCTGGAACATCATCCAGTCCAAGGCGGCAATCGGCTCCGGCGGCGTGCTGGGCAAGGGCTGGCTGCTGGGCACCCAGTCGCACCTGGATTTTTTGCCGGAAAGCCATACGGACTTTATCATTGCCGTGCTCGCCGAAGAGTTCGGCCTGGTCGGCGTCTGCCTGCTGCTGCTGTTGTACCTGCTGCTGATCGCGCGCGGCCTGGTGATCACCGCCCAGGCGCAGACGCTGTTCGGCAAGCTGCTGGCGGGCGCGCTGACCATGACCTTCTTCGTCTATGTGTTCGTCAACATCGGCATGGTCAGCGGCCTGTTGCCGGTGGTGGGGGTGCCGCTGCCGTTCATTAGTTACGGCGGAACCCATCTGGTGACGCTACTGTCAGGTTTTGGGGTCTTGATGGCGATCCACACCCATAGAAAGTGGATCGCACAGGTTTGATTGGGGTAATGAATTCAATGCATCTACTGCGCGGCTGGGCAGCTCGAACGCTTTTGGGGATAGGCCTGGCGGGGGTATCCGGCGCCCAGGCACTGGCCGCCGACTACGACGGCTCGCCGCAGGTGGCCGAGTTCGTCGAGGAAATGACCCGCGACTACGGTTTCGCCAGCGAGCAACTGCTCGCTCTGTTCGCCGAGGTGGAGCGCAAGCAGGCGATTCTCGACGCCATCTCGCGCCCGGCGGAGAAGGTCAAGCCGTGGAAGGACTACCGGCCGATCTTTATCACCGACAAGCGCATCGCCCAGGGCGTCGACTTCTGGCGCCAGCACCAGGCCGCGCTGGACAAGGCCGAGGCCGAGTACGGCGTGCCGGCGCAGTTCATCGTCGCCATCATCGGCGTGGAGACCTTCTACGGCGGCAACACCGGCAGCTGGCGGGTGATGGACGCGCTGTCCACCCTGGCCTTCGACTATCCGCCGCGCGCGCCCTTCTTCCGCAAGGAGCTGCGTGAATTCCTCATGCTGACCCGTGAGGAGCAGGTCGACCCGATCAGCCTCAAGGGCTCCTACGCCGGCGCCATGGGTCTGCCGCAGTTCATGCCGAGCAGCTTCCGCGCCTACGCGGTGGATTTCGACGGCGACGGCCATATCAATATCTGGAGCAACCCGACCGATGCTATCGGCAGCGTCGCCAGCTACTTCAAGCGCCACGGCTGGCAGGCCGGCGGCCAGGTGGCCAGTCGCGTCCAGGTCAGCGGCGCGCGCGTCGACGAGGGTCTGACCCAGGGCCTGGACCCGGTGAAGACGGTCGCCGAGCTGCGCGCACTGGGCTGGCAGGCGCAGGATCCGCTGGCCGACGACTTGCCGGTGACCGCGTTCCGCCTGGAAGGCGCCGAGGGCGACGAATACTGGTTCGGCCTGCCCAACTTCTACACCATCACCCGTTACAACCGCAGCGTGATGTACGCCATGGCGGTCAACCAGCTTGCCGAACTCTTGGTCGACGCGCGGGGGCAGCGATGAACAGCTGCAAGCTGCTGCCGCTGGCCGTCTGCGTGGCCGCCGCGCTGCTGCTGGCGAGCTGCTCGTCGAAGCGGGCGCCGCAAACCGTGGCGACGCCCAGCGCGCCGGCGGGGATTTCCGGGCCGGGCGACTTCAACCGCCCGCACAAGGACGGCGCGCCCTGGTGGGACGTCGACGTGTCGCGGATTCCCGACGCCATCCCCATGCCGCACTACGGGCCGGTCAAGGCCAGCCCCTACGTGGTGTTCGGCCAGCAGTACTACCCGATTCAGGACGCCCGTCGCTACCAGGCGGTGGGCCCGGCCTCCTGGTACGGCACCAAGTTCCACGGCCAGGCCACCGCCAACGGCGAGACCTACGACCTGTACGGCATGACCGCGGCGCACAAGACCCTGCCGCTGCCGAGCTACGTGCGGGTGACCAACCTGGAGAACGGCAAGACGGTGATCCTGCGGGTCAACGACCGCGGGCCGTTCTACTCCGACCGCATCATCGACCTGTCCTTCGCCGCGGCGAAGAAGCTCGGCTATGCCGAGAAGGGCACCGCGCGGGTCAAGGTCGAGGGCATCGACCCGCACGAGTGGTGGGCGCAGCAGGGCCGTCCGGTACCGCTGGTGCTGGCGGGCAGCCAGCCGGCCAAGGCCGCCGTGGCGCAGCCGGTGGCCCAGCCGCTGCCGCAGGTGCTCGAGCAGTATTCGCCGCCGCCGGCGCAGCACGCCGCGGCCGTGCTGCCGGTGCAGATCGACGCAAAAAAAAACGATTCACTCGCAGCCTCTGGCCTGTATCTCCAGGTGGCAGCCTTCGCCAATCCGGACGCTGCGGAGCTGCTCAAGGCCAAGCTGAGCCAGACGGTGAGTGCCCCGGTGTTCATCAGCTCAGTGGTGCGCGACCAGCAGATTCTCCATCGCGTACGGCTGGGCCCGATCGGCAGCCAGGGCGAGGCTGAGCAGCTGCAGAGCAGCGTGCGCCTGGCCAACCTGGGTCAGCCGACCCTGGTGCGTGCCGATTGATGGCACTTAACCGGCATTTGCCGGACTAACCCCAGGTCCGCCGCTTGCGGCGGATCGAGCGCAGGCCCTGCGGGGCCATTCAACACCCATGCAACGACTTTCGAGAGACGGATGAATATCACCAGCTTCGCGCAACGTGCTTCCCTGTTCCTGACCCTACTGGCCGCGCCGCTCGCCTGGGCCAGCCAGCAGCAGGTGATCCCGGCGCCGCCGCAACTGGCGGCGACCTCCTATGTGCTGATGGACGCCGCCAGCGGCAACGTGCTGGTGGAGAACAATGGCGACCAGCGCCTGCCGCCGGCCAGCCTGACCAAGCTGATGACCGCCTATATCGCCACCCTGGAGATCAATCGCGGCCAGATCAAGGAAAGCGACCTGGTGCGCATCAGCGAGAAGGCCTGGCGCATGGGCGGCTCGAAGATGTTCATCGAGGTGGGCAAGGAAGTCTCGGTCGATGACCTGCTGCACGGCATCATCATCCAGTCCGGCAACGACGCCAGCGTGGCCATCGCCGAGCATATCGCCGGCAGCGAAGAGGCCTTCGCCGACATGATGAACAGCCATGGCCAGCGTCTCGGCCTGACCAACAGCCACTTCATGAACTCCACCGGCTGGCCGGATCCGGAGCACTACTCCTCGGCCCACGACATGGCCAAGCTGGCCCGCGCCATCATCTTCGAGGACCAGGCCCACTACGCCATCTACGCGCAGAAGGAGTTCCTCTGGAACGGCATCAAGCAGCCCAACCGCAACCTGCTGCTGTGGCGCGACAAGACCGTCGACGGCCTGAAGACCGGCCACACCGAAGAAGCCGGCTACTGCCTGGTCGCTTCCGCCGTGCGCGACGGCCAGCGCCTGATCGCCGCGGTGTTCGGCACCGTCAGCGAGCAGGCTCGCGCCGCCGAGGTGCAGAAACTGCTGACCTACGGCTTCCGCTTCTTCGAGACCCGCACCTTCTACCAGAAGGGCGCCGAACTGGCCCAGGCCGACGTGTGGAAGGGCGCCAGCCGCCAGGTCAAGGCCGGTCTGGCCGAGGACCTGACCCTGACTCTGCCCAAGGGCCAGCTGGAAAAACTGCAGGCCGGCATGACCCTCAACCCGCAGCTGATCGCCCCTATCCAGCAGGGCGACGTGATCGGCAAGGTCGAGGTCAAACTGGGCGAGCAGGTGGTGCACAGCGCCGATCTGGTGGCCCTGGAAGCCGTCGAGGAAGGTGGCCTGCTGCGCCGCCTGTGGGACAGCATCCGCCTGTTCTTCTTCGGCCTGTTCAACTGATAGCGCCCGGCCGCGCCAGCCCGGCGCGGCCCTTTTCCTGGACGGGCACAAGCCATGACCGATAGCGACGTTCAAGCCCCGAAAATCGAATTCCCCTGCGAGCGTTACCCGATCAAGGTGATCGGCACCGCCGGCGAGGGCTTCTCCGATCTGGTGATTGAAGTGATCCAGCGCCACGCGCCGGATCTGGATGCCTCCACCCTGGTGATGCGCGACAGCCGCAACGGCAACTTCCTCTCGGTGCAGGTGCTGATCACCGCCACCAGCGTCGAGCAGCTGCAGGCCATCCACCTCGACCTGCGCGCCACCGGCCGCGTGCATATGGTGCTCTAGTGCCCGAGCTCGTCGTTCGCCGTCTGGGGCTGGTGGACTATCAACCGACCCTGGAGGCCATGCGTCGACTGACCAGCGAGCGCGATGCGCAGACGCCGGATGAGATCTGGTTGCTGCAGCACCCCAAGGTGTTCACCCAGGGCCAGGCCGGCAAGGCCGAGCACCTGCTGGCGCCGGGCGACATCCCGGTGATCCAGGTCGAGCGCGGCGGCCAGGTCACCTACCACGGCCCCGGCCAGCTGGTGGCCTACCTGATGCTGGATCTGCGCCGCCTCGAGCTGGGCGTGCGCGAGCTGGTCACCGCCATGGAGCAGAGCCTGGTGGACGTGCTGGCCGGCTACGACATCGCGGCGGCGCCCAAGGCCGACGCGCCGGGTGTGTACGTGGCCGGCGACAAGATCGCCTCGCTGGGCCTGCGGGTCAGCCGCGGTTGCTCCTTCCACGGCCTGGCGCTGAACGTCGACATGGACATGACGCCCTTCCTGCGCATCAACCCCTGCGGCTACGCCGGGCTGAAGATGGTGCAGATGCGCGACCTGCTCGCCGCGCCGCCCGCGCTCGACGAGGTGGCACAGCGCCTGGAGCAGGCGCTGCGCCATAGATTGGGATATTCCTAGGTCGCGCGTTCACCGAAAAATCCGCCCTCGAGCCAGTGGTGCGCACGGCGCACCCTGCTCTGAGCAACGAAAAAGGGACGCCGAGGCGTCCCTTTCGTTTGTCGTGAAGAGCTGGCTCAGTTCAGGTTCAGCGCCGGAATCAGGCTGGCGTCGACTTCCTGGCCGGGCACCGGTACCGGCGCGGCCAGGCCCAGGTTGTTCTTCTCGAACACCCGGTCGGCGCGGTAGCTGGAACGCACCAGCGGGCCGGCGGCGACTTCCATGAAACCTTTCGCCAGGCCGATATCGCGGAACCGATTGAACTCTTCCGGGCTGACCCAGCGCTGCACCTTCAGGTGGTTGCGCGTCGGCTGCAGGTACTGGCCGAGGGTGAGGATGTCCACGCCGATGGCGCGCAGGTCGTCCATGGTCTGGATGACTTCTTCGTCGCTCTCGCCCAGGCCGAGCATCAGGCTGGTCTTGGTCAGCACGTCCGGACGGTGGCGCTTGGCGTGGGCCAGCACGCCCAGGGTCTTCTCGTAGCCGGCGCGCGGGTCGCGCACCACGTGGGTCAGGCGCTTGACCGTCTCGACGTTCTGCGCGAATACCTCGAGGCCCGAGTCCACCACCTTCTCGATGGCCGACAGGTCGCCGTCGAAATCGGGGGTCAGGGCTTCCACCACCACCTGCGGGGTGTTGTCCTTGATCGCCCGCACGCAGGCGGCGTAGTGGCTGGCGCCGCCGTCGTCGAGGTCGTCGCGGTCCACCGAGGTCAGCACGATATAGCGCAGCGCCATCAGCTCCACCGACTTGGCGGTGTTCTGCGGCTCTTCCAGGTCCAGCCAGCCGTTCGGGTTGCCGGTGTCCACCGCGCAGAAGCGGCAGGCGCGGGTGCATACCGAGCCCATCAGCATGATGGTGGCGGTACCGTTAGACCAGCACTCGCCCATGTTCGGGCAGTGCGATTCCTGGCACACGGTGCTCAGGCGATGTTCGCCGACGTTGCGCTTGACCGCCTCGAAGCGGCTGCCGCCGGGCGCCTTGACCCGCAGCCACTTGGGCTTGGGCTCGAACACCTGGGGCTCGGCCGAGGCGCGGCGCTTCTGGCCATCCTTGATCGCGGTGATGCCCTGAGCGGTGCGGAATTTGTCGCCGCTGGCAACGGGTTTGGGCGAGGATGTGTCTGACATCGGAAATCTGGACTCCGGTAGAGGCTCCGTAGGCGGGGGCTTGTGGCCGCCGCGCAGTCTACCACAGATGGCCTTGGTCAAACCCTGACCGGCGATCCGCGACCCCCAGGGTGCACCAGGCGCCCCCTGGGGAGCTCGGCTCAGCGGCCGCGCAACTGCTTGAGCAGTTCCTCGTTGGGGTAGCCGTCCGCCGGCCAGTTCAGCTGCAGCTGCAGGGCGCGGATCGCCTTGCGCGTATTGGCGCCGATGATGCCGTCGGCCGGGCCCGGGTCGAAACCGTTCATCGCCAGCAGTTCCTGCAGCTCGATGCGCTCGCTGCGGCCCAGCTGGCGTTCGCCGCGCGGCCAGCTGCCCTGGACTTCGGTGGGGCGCAGCAGGTTGTCGGCGAGCAGGCCGATGGCCAGGGCGTAGGAGGTGGAGTTGTTGTACTTGAGGATGCTGCGGAAGTTGTCCAGCAGCAGGAAGGCCGGGCCGCGATGGCCGGCGGGCAGCAGCAGGTTGGCGCGGGCGCTGGCGGCGGCACCGGTCGGGGCGATCGGGCGGACGCCGAGTTCGGCCCATTCGGCCAGGCTGCGGCGCTGCTCCGGGTCGGCCAGGGCGTAGTCGAAGCCGGCCGGCAGGCGCACCTCGAAGCCCCATGGCTGGCCACGCTGCCAGCCCGAGGCCTGCAGGTAGTGGGCGGCGGAGGCCAGGGCGTCGCTCGAGGAATTCCACAGATCGCGCTTGCCGTCGCCGTCGAAGTCCACCGCGTGTTGGTTGTAGGTGGTCGGCATGAACTGGGTCTGGCCCATGGCGCCGGCCCAGGAGCCGATCATGCGCTCGCCGGCGATGTCGCCGTGCTGCAGGATCTGCAGGGCGGCCAGCAGCTGGCTGCGCCAGAAGCCCTGGCGGCGTCCCTCGAAGGCCAGGGTGGCGAGGGAGCGGATCACGCTGTGGCTGCCGATATTGCTGCCGAAGTTGCTCTCCAGGCCCCAGATCGCCACCAGCACCTGGGCTTCGACGCCATATTGCCGCTCGATGCGTTGCAGCACGGCGTTGTGCTGGGCCAGCAGCACGCGGCCGCGGCCGATGCGGCTGGCGGACACCGCGCCGTCCAGGTATTCCCACACCGGGCGGGTGAATTCCGGCTGGCTGCTGTCGGCCTTGAGCACCGCCGGGTCGGGGCTGATGGCGGCGAATACGCGGTCGAACAGGGCGGCGTCGATGCCGGCGGCCAGCGCTTCGTCGCGCAGGGCCTGGCGCCATTCGGCGAAGCTCGGCGCGGACTGCGCGATCGGCTCGGCCGGGATCGGGGCGAGCATGGCGCTGGCGTTGCTCGTGGTGGGCAGGTTCTCGGCCGGTGCCTGGGCACAGGCGGTCAGCAGGAGCAGGGGCAGCAGGTGCATGGCCGTGGCCAGAGCGCGGCGCGGGAAATGGGGCGACATGTCTATCTCGAAGCGTTTTGCAGGCGGCTACCTTAGCATGCCGACGCCGCGAACAGGGCCATCGACGCATTTTCCCGGCCCATAAAGCAAGAAGCCTCCCAGTTGTGCTGGGAGGCTTCGCGGCGGTAGCTGCCTTTGCCTTTCTGCGGGCGTTCCTGGCGGGAACGGAACAGGGGCTGGGCGACGATGGATTTGGCCTGGTTGGGCCGCTTTGCGGCTTTCTTGCTCATGCGGGTTCCTCTGCAAATCTGCGTGGATGCAGGCGTGGCGGACTATGCGCCGCTGTACAGAAAATGTCCAGGCAGGGTGCTAGTCGAGGCGCAGGCGCTGGCCGGCCAGTTGCAGGGTCAGCAGCGCCAGGTTGCTCCACGGGTCGCCGGCGGCCTGGCCCTTGATCTGTGCATCGATCTGCTGGGCCTGCTGTAGCAACTGGCCCCAGCGTTTGCTGCTGTGCCGCTGCAGTGCCTTGGAAATCAGCGGGCGGCGCTTGTCCCACACCGGCGGGCGGGCGCTGGCGAAGGCTTTGTCGAGCGGGATGCCCTGGCTCTGCTGGTGGGCGATGCCGGCCAGCAGGCGAATCTCGCGGGCCAGCGCCCAGAGGATCACCGGGGTTTCCACACCTTCGCCGCGCAGCCCTTCGAGCATGCGCAGGGCGTGCGCCGCATCGCCAGCCAGGGCGCAGTCGATAAGGCCGAAGACGTCGAAACGGGCGCTATCGGCCACCGCTGCCTGCACGGTCTCGGCGTCGACCTGATTACCTTCGGCGAGCAGCTTGAGTTTCTCCACTTCCTGGGCGGCGGCCAGCAGGTTGCCTTCCACCCGGGCGGCGATCATCTCCACCGCATCGGCGCTGGCGCTGAGGCCCGCCTGGGCCAGGCGCTGGCGAATCCATTGCGGCAGCTGGTTGGCGTCCACCGGCCAGATCTGCACGAACTGGCTCACCTGGCCGTCGATCAGCGCCTTGGCCCACTTGGATTTCTGCGTGCTGCCGTCGAGCTTGGGCAGGGTCAGCAGCAGCACGGTGTCTTCCGGCGGCCGGGCGAGGTATTCGAGCAGGGCGGCCGTGCCCTTGTCGCCAGGCTTGCCGGACGGCAGGCGCAGTTCCAGCAGGCGCTTTTCGGCGAACAGCGACAGGCTGGCGCCGGCCTGCAGCAGGTTGCCCCAGTCGAAGTTGGCTTCGGCGTTGAACACCTGACGTTCGGCGAAGCCCTGCTGGCGGCAGGCGTTGCGGATGGCGTCGGTGGCCTCCTGGCACAGCAGCGGCTCGTCGCCGCTGACCGCGTAGACGGGCGCGAGCGAACCTTGCAGGTGTTTGCCGAGTTGCGCGGGGGCAAGCTTCATCGCGGTGCTGTCATCGGAGGCGGGAGGGCGTCGGGCCGCGGCGGCGGCCCGGGAGCCTCACTGGATCGGCAGTTCGATCGGCGACTGCTGCGGGGCGACCTCGGCCTCGCGGGCCCGGCGCGCGGCTTCCAGCGCTTCGGCCTCGGCCTTGGCGCGCGCCTCGGCGGTCTGCTGCAGCTGATCGAGCTGGGCCGGGGTAATCTGCTGCAGGTTCTGCGCCAGTTGCTGGATCAGCTCGCGACGCAGTTCGTTGCGCAGCTGGGCGGCCTCCTGGTCCGAACCGGTCAGGTTGTTGTCGTCCTGCTGGTAGTAGTTCTGCACCTCGACGCGGTTGCTGGTCAGCAGCAGGTTCTGCGCGCCGCGGATCTGGTATTCCAGGGCCATGACCAGCTCGTACTCGGCAGTACGGGCGCCGCTGGTGTAGCTGGCGCTGCGGCGGTTCTCGCTCTCGTTGCTCAGCACCAGGGTGTAGGGCGCGCCGGCATAGACCTTGACGTCGTTGCTCTCGAGTACGTCGCGCAGTTGCTGCACGGTTTCGCCGTAGGCGTTGCGCGCGGTGACGTTGAGTTCCTTGAGGGCGAACTGTACGTCGCCGGTGCCACGCAGCTGGAAGCCGCACGCGCTGAGCAGGGCGGCCAGGCCGACGATCAGCAGATTCCGTTTCATCATTATCAAATCCCCTTGGCGGTTCCCGGCGCCGTGCGGCAATGGCGCCGAGCTTAATCAGTTGGCGACTATGTTGACCAGCTTGCCCGGCACGACTATGACCTTGCGAATGCTCAGGCCTTCGGTGAAGCGCAGGACATTCTCGTTGGCACGAGCGGCGGCCTCGACGTCTTCGCGGCTGGCGTCGGCCGCAACGATGATCTCGCCGCGCAGCTTGCCGTTGACCTGCACCACCAGGGTCAGGCTGTCCTGCACCAGGGCGGACTCATCGACCTGCGGCCACTGCGCATCGATCACCGCATCGGCATGGCCCAGGCGCTGCCACAGCTCGTGGCTGATGTGCGGGGTGATCGGCGCCAGCAGCAGAGTGACGATTTCCAGACCTTCGTGCAGCAGCGCGCGGTCCTGTTCGGTGGCGGTGGCGGCCTTTTCCAGCACGTTCATCAGGGTCATCACCTGGGCGATGGCGGTGTTGAACTTGTGGTGCTGGCCGATATCGTTGCTGGCCTGCTTGATCGCCAGGTGAATGGCGCGGCGCACGGCTTTCTGCTCGTCGGTGAGAACGGAGACATCCAGCTTGCCCGGCAGACCGGCGCTGACATGGCCCTGAGCCAGACGCCAGACACGGCGCAGGAAGCGGTTGGCACCCTCGACGCCGGCATCCGACCATTCGCAGCTCATGTCGGGCGGCGAGGCGAACATCATGAACAGGCGGCAGGTGTCGGCGCCGTAGGCATCGATCATGGCCTGCGGGTCGACGCCGTTGTTCTTCGACTTGGACATCTTCTCGGTGCCGCCGATTTCCACCGGCAGGCCGTCGGACTTGAGTTTGGCGCTGATGACCTTGGCCTTGGCATCGCGTTCCAGCTCGACATCGGCCGGGTTGAACCAGTCCTTGCCGCCGTTTTCCAGGGTGCGGTAATAGGTCTCGGCGACCACCATGCCCTGGGTCAGCAGATTCTTGAACGGCTCGTTGGAGGAGACCAGGCCCTCGTCGCGCATCAGCTTGTGGAAGAAGCGCGCGTACAGCAGGTGCAGGATGGCGTGCTCGATGCCACCGATGTACTGATCCACCGGCAGCCAGTGGTTGGCTGCCTGCGGGTCGACCATACCGCCCTCGTAGTGCGGGCTGGCGTAGCGGGCGAAGTACCAGGACGACTCGACGAAGGTGTCCATGGTGTCGGTTTCGCGCTTGGCCGGTGCGCCGCATTTCGGGCAACTGCACTGGTAGAACTCGGGCATCTTCGCCAGCGGCGAGCCTGCGCCGTCCGGCACCACGTCTTCGGGCAGCACCACCGGCAACTGGTCTTCCGGCACCGGCACGTCGCCGCAGGCGTCGCAGTGGATGATCGGGATCGGGCAGCCCCAGTAACGCTGGCGGCTGATGCCCCAGTCGCGCAGGCGGAACTGGGTCTTACGCGCGCCGTGGCCGGTCGCTTCGAGGTCGGCGACTATGGCGTCGAAGGCGGCGGTGAAGTCCTTGCCGTCGTACTTGCCGGAGTTGACGGTGGTCAGGCCGTCCTTGTCGGTGTACCAGGCCTGCCACTCGGCGCTGTCGTAGTCCTTGTCCGCGGCGGCGTAGACCTGCTGGATCGGCAGGTCGTATTTGTGGGCGAACTCGAAGTCGCGCTCGTCGTGCGCCGGCACGGCCATCACGGCGCCTTCGCCGTAGCCCCACAGCACGTAGTTGGCGACGAACACCGGCAGCTTTTGCTGGGTGAGCGGATGGATGACGAACTGGCCAGTGGCCAGGCCCTTCTTCTCCATGGTGGCCATGTCGGCCTCGGCCACGGAGCCGGACTTGCACTCGGCGATAAAGGCGGCAATCGCCGGGTTGGATTCGGCGGCGCGCTGCGCCAGCGGGTGCTCGGCGGCCACGGCGACGTAGGTGGCGCCCATCAGGGTATCCGGACGGGTCGAATAGACCTTCAGCTGACCCTCGCTGCCGATGCTGGCGACGTCGTAGTCGAACACGATGTCGGCACCGAAGCTCTTGCCGATCCAGTTGCGCTGCATGGTCTTGACCTGTTCGGGCCAGCCATCCAGTTCGTCCAGGCTGCTCAGCAGCTCATCGGCGTAAGCGGTGATCTTGAAGTAATACATCGGGATTTCGCGCTTCTCGATCAGCGCGCCCGAGCGCCAGCCGCGGCCGTCGATGACCTGCTCGTTGGCCAGCACGGTCTGGTCCACCGGGTCCCAGTTCACCGTGCCGTTCTTGCGGTAGATCACGCCCTTCTCGAACAGGCGGGTGAATAGCCACTGCTCCCAGCGGTAGTAATCCGGCTTGCAGGTGGTGACTTCGCGGGTCCAGTCGATGGCCAGGCCCAGCGATTTCAGCTGGGACTTCATGTACTCGATGTTCTCGTAGGTCCACTTCGCCGGCGCCACCTGGTTCTTCATCGCGGCGTTTTCCGCCGGCATGCCGAAGGCGTCCCAGCCCATCGGCTGCAGCACGTTCTTGCCCTGCATACGCTGGTAGCGGGCGATCACGTCGCCGATGGTGTAGTTGCGCACGTGGCCCATGTGCAGCTTGCCGCTGGGGTAGGGGAACATCGACAGGCAGTAGAAGGTGTCCTTGCCCGGCTGTTCGCTCACGACAAAGGATTTCTGCGCGTCCCAATGGGACTGCGCGGCGGCTTCGATTTCACGGGGCGAGTACTGTTCGTGCATGGCTCTGGCGCTGGCAAAGGGGCTTTAGAGGCTGCCTGCGATCTCCTGGCTGTCGGCCATAGGGCGTTGGAGGCGCCCTCGAATGCTCATTTACCACTCGTAAACTGCGCTTTCTCGGCCACTTCCGCCTTGTCTGGCTCTAATCCAGAAGATCGTAAACAGGCTCTTACGGAAAGCGCCGTAGCATACATGAGCGCCGTCTGCCGAGGGAAACCCAGATTGCACGGCGCGCGCCGTTTGTCGCGGCGTCCGGCTGCTTGCGGGGCCTTCGCTAAGCTTTGCTTATGGGCCGCGGGTGTCGGGCCTCGCGAGGTGTTGGATGGGTGAACTGCGGCAAGTGGAGCGGGGCGGCGGTCTGTACGAGCGGCTATTGCAGCGCCTCGCCCTGGCGCTCGAGGAAGCCGAGACCGCCAGTCGCCTGCACGCCGAGCCGATGCGCGAGTTGGAGCTGGACGGCCTGAGCCCTGCCGAGCTGGAGCTGATCCGCGCCTACCTCAATCGCGACCTGCACTGGCTGCGCGGCTGGCATGCCGCCGCCGAGGAACTGGCGCTGATCCAGCGTCAGCCGCTGCGAGTCGGCAAGGCCGCCGGCGTTCGCCCGGTGGCCAAGGCCAAGCCACTGCTCAAGCGGCGTCAGGCGCTGTGTTGCGCGCTGTGCGGCACGCCGGTGAGCTGGCAGCGCGGTCAGGATGCCCAGGCCTGTCAGTCCTGTGGCTCGAAGCTGTTTCGCAGCGGCAATCCTCGCTAGGCTTGGGCACCCTGGAGGTGCCCATGCCGATTCGTTACATCCTCAAACAACTGCTGATGCCGCCCGGCGTGCTGGTGCTGCTCATCGTGCTCGCCTGGTGGTTACGCTGGCGCTTTCCGCGGCTGGCTGGCGCCTGCTTCGTCCTCGGCTGCGGCGGCCTGTGGCTGATGAGCCTGCCGCTCGTGGTGGAGTGGAGCGCGCGTCAGCTGGAGCGCGAGCCGGCGCTGAGCGCGGCGCAGTGGCCGGCGCTGGCGCAGCGCGCCGATGCCATCGTGATTCTCGGCGCCGGGCGCGAGCAGAACGATCCGGCCTGGGGCGGCGGCGACCAGCCCAGCACCCTGGCGCTCGAGCGGCTGCGCTACGCCGCGCGCCTGGCACGGGCCTCGGGCTTGCCACTGGCGACCAGCGGCGGTCTGCACTACGGTCAGCCGCCCAGCGAGGCGGCGCTGATGGCCGAGACCCTGGCCAGCGACTACGGCCAGCCGGTGCGCTGGCTGGAGCAGCGCAGCCGCACCACCTGGGAGAACGCCCGCTTCAGCGCCGAACTGCTGCAGCCGCAGGGCGTGCGCCGGGTGGTGCTGGTGACCCAGGCCTGGCACATGCCGCGGGCGCGCTGGTGTTTCGAGCAGGCCGGCTTCGAGGTGATCGCGGCGCCCATGGGCTTTCTCGGCGGCGGCAGCGCCAGGCCGCTGGGCGGCTGGCTGCCGGAGGCCAAGGCGGTGTGGCAGAGCGGCCAGTTGCTCAACGAGGCGCTGGGCTTGCTGCTCTATCCGCTGGCCTATGGGCGTCGGTGAGCGCGGCGCCTATTTCACCGCCTTGAGCACCACGAACTTGGGCGTCGCCGCCACCTGTTCGACGCCGCGGAACAGCCGTCCCAGCTTGGCGTGGTAGCCCAGGTGGCGGTTGCCGACTATCCACAGCTCGCCGCCTTTGACCAGCGCGGCGCGGGCCTGCTGGAACATGCGCCAGGCGAGAAAATCGCCGACCACCTGCTGCTGGTGGAAGGGCGGGTTGCACAGCACCAGGTCCAGCGACTCGGCCGGCTGCTCGGCCAGGCCGTCGCCGGCGTGGATCTCCACCGGCCGCTCGCCCAGGGCCGCCCGCCAGTTGTCCCGCGCCGACTGCACCGCCATGTACGACTCGTCCACCAGCGTCAGCTGCGCCTGCGGGCTGCCGAGGGCGTAAGCGATGCCGAGCACGCCGTTGCCGCAGCCCAGATCCGCCACGCGCAGGCGCCCGAGGTGGCGCGGCAGGTGCGGCAGGAAGGCGCGGGTGCCGATGTCCAGGCCCTCGCGGCAGAACAGATTGGCGTGGTTGAGCAGCTCGATGGCCGGGTTGTCCAGCCGGTAACGCGTCGGGTAGGGCGATGCGGGCGCCGCCTTGGTCTCCGGTGTGGCGGTCAGCAGGCGGGCCTTCTTCAGTGCCAGCGAGGCCTGTACCGGGCCGATGTATCGTTCCAGCAGATCGCCGGCGGCGCGCGGCAGGTGCTTGACCATAGCGCCGGCCACCACCCGTGCGCCGGGGGCGAGCTGGCCGTGCAGGCGGATCAGCTGTTCCTCCAGCAGGGCCAGGGTCTTGGGCACGCGGATCAGCACCCAGTCGAACGGCCCCTGCGGCGTGCCGCTGGCCGGCACGAAGGTCACGGCGTCGCTGGCCAGGCCGTTGCGCGCCAGGTTGTTGTCCAGGGCGATACGGCCCAGGTGCGAGTCGCCGCTGCTGGTCAGCCGGCACTGCCCGGCCAGCGAGCAGGCCAGGGCGCCGAAGCCGTCGTTGAGCAGCAGCACCGCGTCGCTCGCGCCCAGGCCCTGCTCGTGCAGGTGCTTGAGCAGGTACTCGTCGGCGGCGTCGAAGGCCTGCAGCGGTTCGTTCGGCTGATGTGGCTGGCGCAGCAGATCGAGCTGGGCGAAGGGGGTGTCGAGAATAGGCATGGAAACCGTCGGTGTTTGTCGCGCCCGCTTTGCGCGAGACTGCAGGGGAGTTGAGCAAAGGGGGAAGTATGACCGTCAGCGAAGAGAAGTTCACCCGCCAGGTCCTGACCGAGGTGCGTGTCTGGTCGCCCAGTCTGTTCAGCCTGCGCTGCACCCGCGACGCGGGATTCCGCTTCCGTGCCGGACAGTTCGTCCGCCTCGGCGTGCGCAAGGCCAGCGGCTGCATTGTCTGGCGTGCCTATTCGATGGTGTCGGCGCCGCACGACGACTATCTGGAATTCTTCTCCATCGTCGTGCCCGGCGGCGAGTTCACCAGCGAGCTGAGCGGCCTTGCGCCCGGCGACGAGCTGCTGGTGGAGAAGCAGGCCACCGGCTTTCTCACCCTCGACCGCTTCGCCGATGGCCGCGACCTCTGGCTGATCGGCACCGGCACCGGGCTGGCGCCGTTCCTGTCGATCCTGCAGGACCTGGAGGTCTGGCAGCGCTTCGAGCGCATCGTCCTGGTGTACAGCGCGCGCGACCGCGGCGAGCTGGCCTATCAGGAGCTGATCGCCGATTTGCCGCGGCGCGAGTGGCTGGAGGGGGCGGGGCACAAGCTGCAGTACCTGCCGGTGGTCACCCGCGAGCAGGTGCCCGGGGCACTCCATGCGCGGGTCACCAGCCTGATCGAGAGCGGCGAGCTGGAACGTGCCGCCGGCCTGAAGCTTGCGCCCGAGCACTCGCGCCTCATGCTCTGCGGCAACCCGCAGATGATCGAGGACACCCGCGCCGTGCTCAGGGCGCGCAACCTGAACCTGGCGCTGACCCGCCGCCCCGGCCAGGTGGCGGTGGAGAACTACTGGTAGCTCACTCCTCGCGGATCGCCTTGATGCGGTGCTCCCAGCGACGCTTGGCGAAGCGGCGCATATTGGGGATGTCGTCGGTCTCGTCGAGGATCGGCTTGCCGATGATGGTCTCCATGATGTCTTCCAGGGTCACCAGGCCGCGCCAGCTGCCGAACTCGTCGTACACCAGGCACATGTGCTGGCGCTCCTGCATCAGCTGGGTCATCAGGTTTTCCACGTTCATGCTTTCCGGCACCACCTTGAGCGGCTTCATGATGCTGGTCACCGGCGCGGCGTCGTCCTCGGCGGCCAGGGCGTCGTAGCGGAACACCACGCCCAGCGGTGCTTCGTCCGCGCCTATCACCGGGTAGCGGGAGAACTGGCTCTGCTTGACCCGCGCCTTGAAGGCGCCGATCGAGTCGTCCGGCTCCGCCGATTCGCAGACGATGCGCGGGGTCATGATGTCGCGCAGCTTGATCTCGTGCAGGTCGAGGATATTGCTGATCACCCGCTGTTCGTCTTCGTCGAGCTTGCCCAGTTCGCGGCCGAGCAGGGTCAGCGCCTTGATCTCCTGGCGAATGTCGTGCTCCGGCTCCTTGCCGCCGAACAGGCGCATGATCAGGTCGGACATAACGATGAACGGCTTGAGCAGCAGGATCATGAAGCGCAGCAGGGCCGGCAGGAAGGGCGCCAGGGCGCGCCAGTAGCGGGCGCCGATGGTCTTCGGCAGGATCTCCGAGAGCACCAGGATCAGCAGAGTCATGATCGCCGAGGCGGCGCCGAGATAGCCGTCGCCGAAGACGATGGTCACCTGCGCGCCGACGCCGGTGGCGCCCACGGTATGGGCCACGGTGTTCAGCGTGAGGATGGCGGCCAGGGGCTGGTCGATCTTGTCTTTGAGCTCTTTCAGCCGCTCGTACAGCTTGGGGCGATCGACCTTCTGCTGGGCAATATAGCTGGGCGTCAGGGAAAGCAGGGCGGCTTCGAGGATGGAACAGATGAACGAAACCAGGATGGAGAGGACAGCGAACGCTATCAGGAGTGTCATGTGGGGGGAGTTGGCGGCGAATGGCCCTTCAATCTATAGGAAATGAGGCCGGAGAAGCGGGCCGACGATTGGCAAGCTGCAACATTTCGTGTCTGTCTGCACTCGAATCGGCGCGGGACGGCGCCCATGGGCGTCCGTGTAACGCCTGGTTACAAGTCGGGGCTTAGTCGCGTCGGTTCGCTGCAATAAGATCGTCGGCCCTGTTTTCTCTATCCGGTCTGTATGGACAGCGACAGTAGTCGACCGCCCTCGGCAACGTGCCCGAGGGCAGCCCATCCTGTAGGCGCCGCTGCCTGCAGCGTTCTACTCCAGCCCTTGCGCGCTGGTTCCCGTATCCCCCAGTCGAGTCTTCCCGTGCCGGCCGCGTGCCTGCATGGCGCTTTCGCCTGGGTTCGTTTCCCCTTCACAAGAGCATCTCTGTAAATGGAATGGATCGCCGATCCCACGGCCTGGTTGGGTCTGTTGACCCTGGTCGTCCTGGAAATCGTCCTCGGTATCGACAACCTGGTGTTTATCGCCATTCTCGCCGACAAGCTGCCGCCGCATCAGCGCGACCGCGCACGTCTGATCGGCCTGAGCCTGGCCCTGCTGATGCGCCTCGGCCTGCTGGCCAGCATCGCCTGGCTGGTGACTCTCACCGAGCCGCTGATCGAGGTGTTCGACAAGACCTTCTCCGGGCGCGACCTGATCATGCTCGGCGGCGGTATCTTCCTGCTGTTCAAGGCCACCATGGAGTTGCACGAGCGCCTCGAAGGGCGCAGCCACCAGGTCAGCGGCAGTCGCACCTACGCGCGCTTCTGGCCGGTAGTGGCGCAGATCATCGTGCTCGATGCGGTGTTCTCCCTGGACGCGGTGATCACCGCGGTGGGTATGGTCGAGCACCTGCAGGTGATGATGATCGCCGTGGTCATCTCCATGGCGCTGATGATGCTCGCCAGCAAGCCGCTGACCGCCTTCGTCAACGCCCGCCCGACGGTGATCATGCTGTGCCTGGGCTTCCTCATGATGATCGGCTTCAGCCTCACCGCCGAGGGCCTGGGGTTCCACATTCCCAAGGGCTACCTGTATGCGGCGATCGGTTTCTCGATCCTCATCGAGGTGTTCAACCAGCTCGCCCGCTCGCGCCGCAAGCGCCACCTGCAGGGCGAACGCGGCCTGCGCGAGCGCACCGCGCACGCGGTGCTGCGCCTGCTCGGCGGCAAGGTCGAGGCCGACGAGGTGGGCGAGGAGATCGCCGACATGCTCGAGGGCGGCCACGGCGAAACGGGGCTGTTCGACCGCCGCGAGCGGGTGATGATCCGCGGCGTGCTGGGCCTGGCCGAGCAGTCGATCAGCACGGCGATGACCGACCGCATGCAGGTCGACCGGATCGATCTGGACGCGCCCCTGGAGAAGATCCACCAGGCCCTGCTCGACTCGCCGCACTCGCGTTTGCTGGTCAGCCGTGCGGCGAGCGCCGACGAGCCGCTGGGCTATATCCACAAGAAGGAGCTGTTCAAGGAGCTGCTCAAGGGCGAGCAGCCGGACATCGAGAGCCTGGTGCGCACGCCGATCAACCTGCCGGACGGCGTCTCGGTGCTCGGCGCGCTGGAGCAGATGCGCCAGGCCTCGACCCATGTGGCCTTCGTGGTCAACGAGTTCGGCGGTTTCGAGGGCCTGCTGACCCTGACCGACATCCTCGAGGCGATTGCCGGCGAACTGCCGGATGCCAGCGAAGTTGACGGCCCGGAGATCGAGGACGTGGAGGGCGGCTACCGGGTCAACGGTGCGCTCAACCTGGCGGTGCTGCGCGAGCGACTGGGCTTCATCGCCGCCCCCTGCGACGACTACCAGACCCTGGCTGGCCTGGCCATGAGCCTGCTCGACCGCCTGCCGGTGCTGGGCGACCAACTGGAGTACGGCGACTGGCGCCTGACCGTCACCGAGGTCAAGGAGCGGCGGGTGAGCAAGTTGTTGCTGACGCCACCGCTCAGCTGAGCTACGACAAGGGCGCCAGAAGGCGCCCTTGTCGTTTCTCTGCCGGGGTTATTCCTTGCCCTGCTGCGCCTTGAGCAGGTCGCGGATCTCGCCGAGCAACTCCTGCTCCTTGGTCGGCGCCGGCGGCGCGGCGGGGGCGGCTTCTTCCTCGCGCTTGAGCTTGTTGAGCACCTTGATGCCCATGAAGATGGCGAAGGCGACGATGGTGAAGTCGATGACGGTCTGGATGAACTTGCCGTAGCCCAGGGTCACCGCTGGCACCTCGCCCTCGGCGGCCTTGAGCACGATGGCCAGGTCGGAGAAATCCACCCCGCCGATGAGGATGCCCAGCGGTGGCATCACCACGTCGCCGACGAAGGACGAGACGATCTTGCCGAACGCCGCGCCGATGATGATGCCGACGGCCATGTCGACCACATTGCCCTTGACCGCGAAAGCCTTGAATTCGCTGAGGATGCTCATGCCTTACTCCCTTTGCCGATGCTGTTGCCAAGTGTGTTTATAGCCTGCGATTGGGCCGCAGTCAGGTTGCAAAGGCAATATCGAAATAAGCGCCGCGTGCCGATGGCGCCTTTCGCCAGCACGGGCGCGAGGCCCTGGGCAACACGGCCGCTCGTCTCGTCGAGGGCGAAATTCGCCGTCGGCCGAGCCGCCGAGCCGCAGCTCGACTAGGCTAATAAGGCCATCTCCTGGGAGGGACTTCCATGCCGCTCGAACATCATCCGCTGACTCGCGAATTTCCCCAACACAACGGCGCCCTGCGCCAGCTGATGCAGCACGATGCGCGCTTCGCCCGCATGGCCGAAGAATACGAAGAGCTGGACAAGCGCATCTACGAAATCGAGGACGGCCGCGTCGCCGTCGATGACCTGACCCTGCAGGGGCTCAAGCTGCAACGGGTCGGCCTGAAGGACGAGATCGCCAGCCTGCTGCGCGCCGCCGCGACCTAGGCGGCGCTTGACCCGGATCAACGAGCGGCGCCCGAGGTCGGTCTAGGCTGCGCGCAACCCCCAACCAAGGAGCTTGCGCATGCACGTCGACCATCACCCGCTGATCCACGACTTCCCCGAACACCGCGACGAACTGCAGCGCCTGCGTCGGCAGGACGCTCAGTTCGCCCGTCAGGCCGACGACTACGAGGCGCTGGACAAACGCATCTGCCGCATCGAGGACGGCATCGAACTGCTCGACGATAGCGCCCTCGGCGCCCTCAAGCACAGCCGCGTGGCACTCAAGGACGAGCTGGCGCGCCAGCTCAAGCGCGCCGCCGGGCAGTGCTGCGGCTGCGGCAACGGCTGCAAGAGCTGACGCCATTCGAACAGGGGGCGCCGCGAAACCGGGGACGGCTCCGGTGCGCGCGGCGTCCTCCCGACAGGCCGCCGCGCCTGCCGGCGCCGCTCAGTGCGTGGGCGGATTGATCAGGTAGCTGAGCAGGCCGTCCGCTTCATCCTCGCTCCAGATCTGTCGCGGCGGTCGCGGCAGCTCCTTGAACAGCTGTTGCCAGAAGGCGCACGCCAGTTCGTCCTGGCGGTAGAAACGCAGCAGCCAGGGGCTGCCGTCGCCCAGCAGCTGGTGCACCAGGGCGCGGCCGATGCCCTGGCGGCGGTATTTCTTGAGGATGAACAGGTCGGCGAATTCCGCGGCGTCGATGCCCGGCAGTTCGCTGCGCTCGATCAGCAGGAAGCCGGCGATGAAGCCGTCGGCGAGAATCAGCTGCGCGCTCCAGCCTGGCTCCTGCCAGTAGCGCGCCAGGTGCGGCTCGTGGATATAGAAGCGGCCGTCGTTCTCGACCTCTTCCTGCTCCCAGTCCGAACTCTCGTAGGCGTAGAACTGGTAGAGATTGCGGATCAGGGGAAGCTGGTCGACAGCGGTGGGCAGCAGTTCGATCTGCATGGGGGCTCCAGGGAGCGGCTTGGCGGGTCTGTAAATTTATCCAGTTGTTCGGTATCGTTCCAGCCTTTGTTCAGCAGGCAGGACTGTCCCCCATGGCCAAGGCCAAGCGCATGTACGGCTGCACCGAGTGCGGCGCCACCTTCCCCAAATGGGCCGGGCAGTGCGGCGAGTGCGGGGCCTGGAATACCCTGGTGGAAACCGTGCTGGAAGGCGTCTCGGCGCCGAGCGGGCGTACCGGCTGGGCCGGCCAGCAGGCACAGATCAAGACCCTGGCCGAGGTCAGCGTCGAGGAGGTGCCGCGCTTTTCCACCGCCTCCGGCGAGCTGGACCGGGTGCTCGGCGGCGGCCTGGTGGACGGCTCGGTGGTGCTGATCGGCGGCGACCCCGGCATCGGCAAGTCGACCATCCTGCTGCAGACCCTGTGCAATATCGCCACGCGCTTTCCCGCGCTGTACGTCACCGGCGAGGAATCGCAGCAGCAGGTGGCCATGCGCGCCCGCCGCCTCGGCCTGCCCGAGGACCAGCTGAAGGTGATGACCGAGACCTGCATCGAGACCATCATCGCCACCGCGCGGGCGGAAAAGCCCAAGGTGATGGTCATCGACTCGATCCAGACCATCTTCACCGAGCAGCTGCAGTCGGCCCCCGGCGGCGTCGCCCAGGTGCGCGAGAGCGCCGCGCTCTTGGTGCGCTACGCCAAGCAGAGCGGCACGGCGATCTTCCTGGTCGGTCACGTGACCAAGGAGGGCGCCCTGGCCGGGCCGCGCGTGCTCGAGCATATGGTCGACACCGTGCTGTATTTCGAGGGCGAGTCCGATGGCCGCCTGCGCCTGCTGCGCGCGGTGAAGAACCGCTTCGGCGCGATCAACGAGCTGGGCGTGTTCGGCATGACCGACAAGGGCCTCAAGGAGGTCACCAACCCCTCGGCGATCTTCCTTACCCGCGCTCAGGAGGAAGTCCCCGGCAGCGTGGTGATGGCCACCTGGGAGGGCACCCGGCCGATGCTGGTGGAGGTGCAGGCGCTGGTCGACACCAGCCATATGGCCAACCCGCGCCGGGTCACCCTGGGCCTGGACCAGAACCGCCTGGCCATGCTGCTGGCGGTGCTGCACCGCCACGGCGGCATCCCCACCTACGACCAGGACGTGTTCCTTAACGTGGTCGGCGGGGTCAAGGTGCTGGAAACGGCTTCGGATCTGGCATTGATGGCGGCGGTGATTTCCAGCTTGCGCAATCGCCCGCTGCCGCACGATCTGCTGGTGTTCGGCGAAGTGGGGCTGTCCGGCGAGATCCGTCCGGTGCCGAGCGGCCAGGAGCGGCTGAAGGAGGCGGCCAAGCACGGCTTCAAGCGCGCCATAGTGCCCAAGGGCAACGCGCCCAAGGAAGCGCCGGGCGGCCTTGCGATCATCGCCGTCACGCGCCTGGAGCAGGCGCTGGATGCCTTGTTCGAGTAGATCCGGGGCGTAGGTCGGGCCAGCGGCGTGGGCATTGATCTCGAGTCGATAGCGATTCCTGGCGCCGCGTAACCCCGCGCGGCGCCGCCGCTATGGCGTCTCGTCCTCGCCCAGCGCCGCCAGCTCGCGCTCGAGCAGGCTCTCGTCGCCCAGGTTCAGCTCCACCAGGCGGCGCAGGTGGCTGATGGAGTCCAGGTCGATATGCCGGCAGACGAAGCCCAGGTGATCCTGCTGGGTGCGGGTCAGCACCACTTCCATCTTCACCTGGGCCTCACCGCCCAGGTCGATCTGCGCCTCGAACGGCTGGTCCGGGTCGCCGTTCCAGTCGCGCGGTTTCTTGATCATCAGGCCCTTGAGCGAGAGGTCGTGCAGAGCCGCCGTCCAGCGCCGTTCGCCCTGGGCGATTGCGATGGGCGCGTCGAAGGCGATGCGCTGAAAGCGCCGACGCTCGTTGGCTGATTCACTCATGCCCGTACTCCTGGAGGATTTCCATCACTATAGCCAAGGCTGCTGGCGGCGCGCTGCCGTTTGCCGCACGGCCCACGATTTGCGGGGGCGAGTTTGACAGCCTGGCAAGTGTCGCCAAAGCTCTTTGTGCGGTTTCCATTACCAAGACATTGCGGAGCAACAGATATGGACAAGCGACTGCTGAGCAGGGGTTTGATTGTGGGCGTGCTGAGCCTGGCCAGCACCGGGGCGTTCGCCAACGCCGCCGGCGGCAATGGCTGCGGCTGGGGCAACATGGTATTCGAAGGGCAGCGCGGTCTGGCCCCGCACCTGCTGGCCACCACCACCAACGGCACCTCGGGCAACGCCACCTTCGGCATGACCTCCGGCACCAACGGCTGCGACACCAGCGTGGCGATGGGCTATGGCGGCCGTTCGTGGCTGGCGATGAACGGCATGCTCGACTCCATCGCCGAAGACATGGCGGTCGGCCAGGGCGAAGCGCTGGACGCCTATGCCACCCTGCTGGGCATCGAGGCGCAGGACCGCGCGCATTTCGCCAAGGTCACCCACCAGAACTTCGGCAGCATCTTCTCCCAGGCCGACGTCACCAGCGAGCAAGTGCTGGCCGCGACCCTCGACGTGATGAGCCGCGACGCCCAGCTAGCGCGCTATGTGAAACAGCCGGCCTGATTCCGTTGGCCACAAAAAAGCCCGCCGAATTGGCGGGCTTTTTCATTCGCGGCTGAAGCTTAGTTGCCGTAGACCGGGAACTTGGCGCACAGCGCCTTGACCTGCTCGCGCACGCGGCCTTCGACTTCGTCGTTGCCGATGTTGGCCAGCACTTCGCAGATCCAGCCGGCCAGCTGGCGGCATTCCTCTTCCTTGAAACCGCGGGTGGTCACCGCCGGGGTGCCGATGCGCAGACCGGAGGTGACGAAGGGCGAGCGCGGATCGTTCGGCACGCTGTTCTTGTTCACGGTGATAAAGGCGCGGCCCAGGGCGGCGTCGGCGTCCTTACCGGTGATGTCCTGCTTGATCAGCGAGAGCAGGAACAGGTGGTTCTCGGTGCCGCCGGAAACCACGTCGTAGCCGTTGTCGATGAACACGCCGGCCATGGTCTGGGCGTTCTTGATCACCTGCGCCTGGTAGGCCTTGAACTCAGGCTGCAGGGCTTCCTTGAAGCACACGGCCTTGGCCGCGATGACGTGCTCCAGCGGGCCACCCTGGCCGCCGGGGAACACCGCGGAGTTGAACTTCTTCTCCAGCTCCTCGTTCTTGCGCGCCAGGATCAGGCCGCCGCGCGGGCCGCGCAGGGTCTTGTGGGTGGTGGTGGTGACCACGTCGGCGAAGGGCACCGGGTTCGGGTACAGGCCGGCGGCGACCAGACCGGCGACGTGAGCCATGTCGACGAACAGGTAGGCACCGACCTTGTCGGCGATGGCGCGGAAACGCGGGAAGTCCAGCACCTGGGAGTAGGCGCTGAAGCCGGCGATGATCATCTTCGGCTTGTGCTCCACGGCCAGGCGCTCGACTTCGTCGTAGTCGATCAGGCCGGCGTCGGTGATGCCGTACTGCACGGCGTTGTAGATCTTGCCGGAGAAGCTGACGCTGGCGCCGTGGGTCAGGTGGCCGCCGTGGGCCAGGCTCATGCCCAGCACGGTGTCGCCGGCGTTGAGCAGGGCCATGTACACGGCCGAGTTGGCTTGCGAGCCGGAGTGCGGCTGGACGTTGGCGTAGTCGGCGCCGAACAGCTGCTTGGCGCGGTCGATGGCCAGCTGCTCGACCACGTCGACGTACTCGCAACCGCCGTAGTAGCGCTTGCCCGGGTAGCCTTCGGCGTACTTGTTGGTCAGCACGCTGCCCTGGGCTTCCATCACCGCCGGGCTGGTGTAGTTTTCCGAGGCGATCAGCTCGATATGTTCTTCCTGGCGCTGGGCTTCCTGCTCCATCGCGGCAAACAATTCGGCGTCATAACGAGCAAGGTTCAAATCACGGCTGAACATGGCATTCCCCTGAGAAAAATCAGCTGGGCGGTAGAAAGAGGGGGTGGATTCTACCGCAAAGGTCGCATTCAGGCATATGAAGGTCGGTCATGCGGCGGACAAATGGCCTTCATGGCGGGGGCGCTCCGCAGGCCATGGCCCGTTTTGCAGTTGCGAGCGCGGCCAGGTAACCCTGGCGCGAGAAGCGGGCGCCCGGGCCGCGCTACCAGTGCCGGCGCCAGCGGTTCCAGCGATACAGGGCGCGGGCGAACAGGTTGTAGGCGCGCTGCGCCAGCCAATGCAGGCCGGGCAGGCGCAGCAGGCGGGCCAGCCAGCGCTGGCCGCGGGTGTGGCCGAACAGCGCGGCGAAGGCGTCCACGCCGACCAGCACCTGGCCCTGCTCGTCGCGCAGGTGCAGGCGCTCGCGCACTGGCTCCAGAGCCTGGTTCAGCTCTTCGACCGTCTGCGGCTGCCGGTGCACGTCGACCCATTCCACCGGGCAGTCGCCGCCGGCCTGCATGCGCTTGCGCTGCGCCGCGATGCCGGCGTCGCACACCGGGCAGGCGCTGTTGTAGAACACCTTGAGCTTGGCCATCAGAGGCAGGGCTCGGGTTCCACTTCCATACACACATCGATCCACTCGGCGTCGACCAACTCGGCCATGCGCTCGGGGGCGATGCGCACGGCGCTGTGGGTGGCGCCGGCGGCCGGCAGCACTTCGGCGAAGGCCAGCAGCGAGCGGTCGCAGTAGACGCTGAGCGGCGTGGCCAGGCCGAAGGGGCAGACGCCGCCGACCGGATGGCTGGTCAGTTCGACCACGGTCTGCGCATCGAGCATGCGCGCCTTGGCGCCGAAGCATTCCTTCATCTTGCGGTTGTCGATGCGCGCATCGCCGCGGGCGACGATCAGCACGTCGCGTTCGGCGATGCGAAAGGCCAGGGTCTTGGCGATCTGCCCCGGCGATACGCCGTGTGCCTCGGCAGCCAGCGCCACGGTGGCGGTGCTGGAGGGCAGCTCGATGATGTGGATGTCGGGCGCTTTGTCAGCGAGGAAGGCACGAACGGAGGCCAGGCTCATAAGGCGGTTCCCCAGGGCTGTCGAATGGTCGCGGCGGTTTCGGCGGGCGGCCGAGCGAAGCGGCCATGCTCGCGCTGCCTGCCGAGGCCGTCAAGACCGCTTGGCCTCAACTTGCCAGCAGATGTGCCGCTTTTACCGCCTCATCGAGCCCGTAGCGACCTTTTTCGTCGCGCGTTACCCGACCCATGGCCACCTCCGGATCATGGGTGAACACCAGGCGCCCGCCACGGGCGACGAGGTCGGCCAGCAGGGCTTCCTTCTCCTCGATCAGGCCTTCGGGAAAGCGGTCGTAACCCATGGTGATCGGCAGGTGCACCCAGGGCGCGCCGGGGATCAGGTCGCCGGGAAACACCACCGGCCCGCCTGGCATGGCCACTTCCGGCAGCAGCTGGCCCGGGGTGTGGCCGTCGCTCCAGTGCAGGCACCAGTCGGGGCCGAGCAGCTCGCAACTTTCGGTTTCGTCGATCAGCTGCAGGCGGCCGCTGGCTTCCAGCAGGTCCAGCAGCTCGGGGATGTAGGAGGCGCGGTCGCGGGCATGGGGCTGGCGCGCCCGCTGCCATTGGCGGCGGCCGCTGACGAAGCGGGCGTTGGGGAACAGCAGGCGCGCCGGCTGACCCTCCTGCCAGGCGGCGAGCAGGCCGCCGGCATGGTCGAAGTGCAGGTGGGTGAGCACGACGATGTCGATGTCGGCGTCGCTCAGGTCCACGGCCGCCAGGCTGTCGAGCAGGACGTGACGCTCTTCCTGCACGCCGAAGCGCTGCTTCAGCTCGGGGCTGAAGAAGGCGCCGATGCCGGTTTCCACCAGGATATTGCGCTCGTCCTCCTGCACCAGCAGGGCGCGGCAGCCGAGGTCGATGCGATTGAGGTCGTCGGCCGGCATCCAGCGCTGCCACAGCGCCTTGGGCGCGTTGCCGAACATGGCGCCGCCATCGAGTTTCTGGCTGTTGCCGGTCAGGGTGGTCAGGGTTCGCATGGGAGGACTCTTGTTATGGGCCGTGGTGCGGCGGGGATTGTAGCCCGGATGCAATCCGGGAGAGGCCTGCCGACTGTCCCCGGATTGCATCCGGGCTGCGGGGAATAAAAAGGCGCGGCGCCTCGCAGACGGACGCCGCGCAACACGCTCAAAGGTTTCAGAACTGCTCGGCAGCGAGGCCGTAGAGCGGGGCGCTGCCGCCACGAATGCTCGCCTCCAGGCTCAGGCTGCGTGGCAGCAGGCGGGCGAAGAAAAACTCGGCGGTGGCCAGCTTGGCGCCGTAGAAGGCTTGGTCTTCGCCCTGCTTGTTCTGCGCCACGGCGGCCATGCGCGCCCACATGTAGGCGTAGGCGACGTAGCCGAACAGGTGCAGGTATTCCACCGAGGCGGCGCCGACGGCGTTGGGGTCGCTCTTGGCTTGTTCCAGCAGCCAGCCGCTGACCGCTTCCAGGCGCTCCAGGGCCTCGATCAGGCGCTCGCGGTACGGCGATTCATGGGCATGGGCGAAGTCGCGGACTTCGCCAGCGAATAGGCGCAGCGCGGCGCCGCCATTGGCCACCACCTTGCGCCCGAGCAGGTCGAGCGCCTGGATGCCGTTGGTGCCTTCGTAGATCTGCGCGATGCGCACGTCGCGCACCAGCTGCTCCTGTCCCCATTCACGGATATAGCCGTGGCCGCCGAATACCTGCTGGCCGTGCACGCAGCTTTCCAGTCCGGTATCGGTGAAGAAGGCCTTGGCCACCGGGGTGAGCAGGGCGACCAGGGCTTCGGCGTTTTGCCGTTCGCTGGCGTCCTCGGCGTACTTGGCCAGATCCAGCTGCTGGCCGACGTAGCAGGCAAAGGCCCGGCCGCCCTCGTTCAGCGCCTTCATGGTCAGCAGCATGCGGCGCACGTCGGCGTGGACGATGATCGGGTCGGCGATCTTGTCGTGGTTCACCGGGCCGGTAGCGGCGCGGCTCTGGATGCGCTCGCGGGCATAGGCCACCGCCGACTGATAGGACGCCTCGGCGCAGCCGATGCCCTGGATGCCGATGGACAGGCGCTCGTAGTTCATCATGGTGAACATCGCCGCCAGGCCCTTGTTCACTTCGCCAATCAGATAGCCGGTGGCGCCGTCGAAATTCATCACGCAGGTAGCCGAGGCCTTGATGCCCATCTTGTGCTCGATGGAGCCGCAGCTCACCGCGTTGCGCGCGCCGAGGCTGCCGTCGGCATTGACCATCACCTTGGGCACCAGAAACAGCGAGATGCCCTTGGGCCCGGCCGGCGCGTCCGGCAGCTTGGCCAGCACCAGGTGGATGATGTTCTCGGTCAGGTCCTGTTCTCCGCCGGTAATGAAGATCTTGCTGCCGGTGACCTTGTAGCTGCCGTCGGCCTGCGGCTCGGCGCGGGTTCTGATGATGCCCAGATCGGTGCCGGCATGGGCCTCGGTCAGGCACATGGAGCCGGCCCAGCGCCCCTCGTACATCGGCGGCAGGTAGGTGGTTTTGAGTTCTTCGCTGGCGTGGGCGTCGATGGCCAGGCAGGCGCCGGAGCTCAGCGCCGAGTACAGCGCGAAGCTGGAACCGGCGGCGTAGAGCATCTCCTCGAAGGCCACGGCGAGCATCTTGGGCATGCCCATGCCGCCGTAATTCGGGTTGCCGGACAGGCCGACCCAGCCGCCCTCGGTGTAGGTGGCATAGGCCTCGCGGAAACCGGCCGGGGTGCGCACGTCGCCGCCTTCCCACTGGGCACCTTCCTCGTCGCCGCTGCGATTCAGGGGGGCGATCAGCGTGCCGGTGACCTTGGCCGCTTCTTCGAGGATGGCGTCGGCGGTGTCGGCATCGACGGTTTCCGCCAGGGCCGGCAGGCGCGCCCACAGGCTCGGCGCCTGGAAGACTTCATGAAGGACGAAGCGCATATCGCGCAGCGGGGCGTTGAATTCGGGCATGGTGCAACCTCGACAGCAGGGGCGCCGCGGCAGACGCGGCGCGTGTGGAACGAAAGGCGTCAGTCGGCTTCGGCCGGCTCGCGCGTCTTATCCTTGATGCTGGTGAATTTAAGCAGATGGGTGCGTTCGACCAGGATGTACAGCGCCGCGCCCGCGGCCAGGCCCCAGCCCGCGCCGTAGACCGCGAGCACCACACCCATGGTGCCGGCGATGCCGCGCTCGGTGTTGTTGTTCAGCTGCTCGAAGCCGACCATCAGGCAGATGTAGCCGGTGAGGATCAGCGTCAGCGACAGGGCGATCGGCAGTACCGGCTGGAAGAAACTGACCAGCGGCAGCATGAACAGCGCGGCGAAACCGGTGATCCAGAAGGTGCCGGCGCCGCTGTAGATCGAATCCATCGCCTTGCGGCCGTACTTGTAGCGCTCGGCCATGGTCGCCGCCACCGCCGTCCACAGCGGGCCGGCCAGGCCCGGGTAGGGCGCGAAGAAAGCGTGCAGAGCGTTGCGGATGGCGGTCACCAGGTGGATGCGGTCGACGTCGTTTTCGATCACCTCGTCGGTGCGCAGTTCATCGGCGCGCTGCATCAGCGACTGGCCGACGATGATGTCGCCGAACGCGATCACGTAGGCGATCACCGCGGTGGGCACGGCCAGCAGGAACACATCGAGGCCGGGGAAGCCGACGTTGAACGGCAGGTAGTTCCACATCTCGCCGAAGGCCGGCGCGGTGATGCCCCACTTCACGTCCGGCATCTTGTACTCGCCCACGGCGATGCCGATGAAGATGGCGATCAGCATGCCCGGCACCATGCCGTAGTTGACGATCTTGCGCGCCAGCGGCACGCGCTCGGTCAGGCCCTTGAACGACACCGAGAACATCAGGTACAGGCAGATCAGGCTGCCGAGGACCAGGGAGATCGGCGTGTTGGCCAGACGGCCGCCGGCGCTGATCTCGCCCATCAGCGCGGCGATACCGGCGCCGATGATGATGCCGCCCTTCATCGAGTTGGGGATCAGCCGCACCAGCGCGCTGCCCAGGCGGGTGACGCCGAGGAAGAGGAAGATCACGAACACCAGAAACTGCAGGGCGAACAGCGCCTGAATGGCCGCAGGACCCGGCTCGTAATTGCCGAGAAACAGCAGCACCACCGGAATGCCGGGAGTGATCCAGCCGGGCACCAGCGGCACGCCGAGCAGCGCCGGCAGCATGAAGCCGATGCCGCACACCACCACGTAGGCCAGGGCCACGTCGTAGGGCAGGCCGAGGTATTTCTCCAGCAGCGGGATCATCGCCAGGCTGACCACGAACATGATCAGCGCCTGCAGCATCTCCGCGGTTTCCCAGCGGTAATGCACGAAAGGCAGGCGCAGCTTGAACGGGCCGAGGGGCCAATACGGTTGTTCGTCGCCGTCACGGCGCTGGAAGATTTGCATGAGGGGTCTCCGTCGGCCGCCTGGGCCGGTTCTTGTTGTTGTGCAAACGGTGCGGTCTTGCCGTAGCCCGGATTGCATCCGGGCTACGTGGTCAGAGGGCCTTGGCCATATCGCGCAGGACGAACTTCTGGATCTTGCCGGTGCTGGTCTTGGGCAACTGGGTGAAGACCACGGTCTTGGGCACCTTGAAGCCGGCCAGGTGCTCGCGGCAGAAGGCCATGATCTCGGCGTCGCTGGGCTGCTGGCCGGTCTTCAGGGTGATGAAGGCGCAGGGCGTCTCGCCCCATTTCTCGTCCGGACGGGCGACCACCGCCGCCTCCAGCACCGCCGGGTGGCGATAGAGCACGCCCTCGACCTCGATGGTGGAGATGTTCTCGCCACCGGAGATGATGATGTCCTTGAGCCGGTCACGGATTTCCACGTAGCCATCGGCGTGGCACACGCCCAGGTCGCCGGTGTGGAACCAGCCGCCTTCGAAGGCTTCGGCGGTGGCGCTGGGGTTCTTCAGGTAGCCCTTCATCACGGTGTTGCCGCGCATGAAGATCTCGCCGATGGTCTGGCCGTCACGCGGCACCGGCTCCAGGGTCTTCGGGTCGGCCACCATCACCCCTTCCAGGGTCGGGTAGCGCACGCCCTGGCGCGCCTTGATGGTGGCGCGCTCCTCCAGCGGCAGTTCGTCCCATTCGGCGTGCCAGGCGCACAGCGTCACCGGGCCGTAGACCTCGGTCAGGCCGTACACATGGGTCACATGGATGCCCATCTCCTCCACCGCGCCGATCACCTTGGCCGGTGGCGCGGCGCCAGCGACCATGGCCTTGACCGGATGATCGATGGCCGCCTTGGCCTCGGCCGGCATGTTCACCAGGGCATTGAGCACGATGGGTGCGCCGCACAGGTGAGTGACCTGCTCGTCGCGGATCAGGGTGAGGATCTTCGCCGGGTCGACGCGGCGCAGGAACACATGCACGCCAGCCAGCGCGGTGACCGTCCAGGGGTAGCACCAGCCGTTGCAGTGGAACATCGGCAATGTCCACAGGTAGACCGGGTGGTTGCCCATGGCCCAGGTCATCTGGTTGCCCATGGCGTTGAGGAAGGCGCCGCGGTGGTGATAGACCACGCCCTTGGGGTTGCCGGTGGTGCCGGAGGTGTAGTTGAGGCTGATGGCCTGCCACTCGTCCGTCGGCCACTGCCAGGCGAATTCCGGGTCGCCCTCGGCGAGGAAGGCCTCGTAGTCCAGCTCGCTGACCGCCTGGCCCTCGCCGTACTCGGGGTCGTCGACATCGATCACCAGCGGCGGGTGGTCGAGCATGCCGATGGCGGCGTGGATCACCTCATGGAACTCGCGGTCGGCGATCACCACCTTGGCCTCGCCATGCTGCAGCATGAAGGCGATGGCCTCGGCATCCAGACGCACGTTGAGGGTGTTGAGCACCGCGCCGATCATCGGCACGCCGAAATGCGCTTCGAGCATGGCCGGGATGTTCGGCAGCATCACCGCCACCGTGTCGCCCTGGCCGATGCCGCGTCCGGCCAGCGCCGAGGCCAGGCGCCGGCAGCGCGCGTAGGTCTCGGCCCAGTTGCGACGGATCGAGCCATGCACCACGGCCGGGTAGTGCGGGTAAACCGCCGCAGTACGTTCAATGAAGCTCAGGGGGCTGAGGGCGACATGGTTGACGGCGGCGCGGCCGAGACCCTGCTCGTAGATCGACATGGCGGATACACCTTTGGCTGATTGTTAGCTCTGGTTATTCCGGTAATGATGCAGGCATTACCGAAGCTTGCTGGCGGTGATTTATAGGTCATTTCTATTTTTTATGGAATATGTACCAAGGTTTTATAGAATAATTACTATATGAGTCTTTCAAGCGATCGAGCGGCCGTGCCGCTGCAAGCCTGGCTGCGTATCCAGCGCGAAGCGCCATCCCTCCACGAGCGGGCGGCCGCTTTGCGCCGCGCCGTGCTGGGCTGCCCGCAGGTGCGCCAGGCCTGGTACCTGGCCTGGCAGCCGGCCAGTCGCACCTATGCCCAGGACGATGGCGGACCGCGTTTGCCACCGGGGCAGGGGGATCCGCTGGCCGCCAGCGATCAGGCCCTGTTCGACGCGCTGACGACGCAGCCCTGCCTCAGCCTGGAAGCTGTGCGTCAGCTGCCCTGCTGGCTGGCCGGGTGCCTGCGCCGCGCCGCCATTCATCACGGTCAGGCGCTGGCGCTGAGCCTGGAGGAGGGGGGCGCCGGTCTGTTGCTGCTGCAGGTGGACGAAGACGCCGGCCTGGAATGGCTGCCCTGGCTGCGCGAGCTGCTGGCGCAACTGGTCGGCCTGGCCAGTGGCATGAGCCGCAGTGCGCCGCTGCTGTCGGCCGATCCGCAGCCGGCGCTGCTGCTCGACGAGCGGGCGCGTCCGCTGGAGTTCAACCAGGCGCTGCAGGCGCTGCTCGGCGAGCGCGTGTTGGCCCAGGTCGGCGCGCTGTTGCCGGTCAACCATGTGCCGCTGGTGCGCGCCTGCCTGGAGCAATGCCGGGCCATCGAGGCGGTGGAGGCGCAGGACGGCGCGCGCATCCTGATCTGGAGCTTTATCCCCGATGTGGCAGAGCAGCGGGTGCTGGCGCGCTGCCGCGAGGCGACCCAGGAAATTCGCGAACAGCGCGAGGCCGCGCGGGCGCGGCGGCTGTACCGGCTGATCACCGAGAACACCACCGACCTGATTTCCCGGCATACGCCGGACGGCGTGTTTCTCGATGCCTCGCCGGCCTGCTGGACGCTGCTCGGCTACTGGCCGGAAGAGCTGCGCGGCATGGCGGTCGACGGCCTGCTGCACCCGCAGGACCAACTGCAGCAGGCCAAGCAGGCGCGCGAGGCGCTGGAGCAGGACGGCTACCACACCATGACCTATCGCATCCGCCACCGCGACGGCCACTACCTCTGGTTCGAGACCGCCAGCCGCGCCATTCGCGAGACCTACACCGGTGCGGTGGTGGAGGTGGTCAGCGTGTCGCGCGACATCACCGCGCGTATCCAGGCCGAGGAGAACAAGCGCCGCCTGGAAGACGAGCTGGCGCACACCACGCGGCTGATCACCCTGGGCGAACTGGCTTCGGGCATCGCCCACGAGATCAACCAGCCGCTGGCGGCGGTGGTCAACTACGCCAGCGCCAGCCAGCGCTACCTGCAGGGCGTCGGTGGCGATCCGGCCGGTGTCGACAAGGTGGCCCAGGGCCTGGCGCGCATCACCGAGCACGCCAATCACGCCGCGGCAGTGATCAAGCGCCTGCGCGCCTTCCTGCGCAAGGGCCAGCGGCGCATGCAGGCGCTGAACCTGGCCGAGGTGGCGCGCGAGGCGGTGCGTCTGTGCAACTGGGAGGCCGGCGCGGCGCAGGTGGCGATCAGCGACGTCTTGCCGGACAATCTGCCGCCGGTATTCGCCGACCGCGTCCTGCTGGAGCAGGTGCTGCTGAATTTGTTGCGCAACGCCATCGAGGCCAACCGCGATCAGCATCCGGGAGCGCCGTCGCAGATTCGTCTGGAAGCGGGGGAGGGCGACGGCAGCCTGATGATCCGGGTGATCGACCAGGGGCCGGGCGTCAGCGACGAGCAACTGGCCAAGCTGTTCACCCCCTTCTACACCAGCAAGGCGGACGGCCTGGGCCTCGGCCTGTCCATGAGCCGCAGCATCGTCGAAGGCTTTGGCGGGGCGCTGGAGGCCTTCCCGGCCGAGGGCGGCGGGCTGTGTCTGGAGTGTCGTTTGCCCTTGGGCAGGGACGAGTAGCCGCGAGCAACGAGAGTCATAACAACAAGAGGAGCAGCACAGGGATGCAACAACGGGTTTACGTGGTCGATGACGACCAGGGCATGCTCGACTCGACGCTCTGGCTGCTGGAATCGGTGGGCCTGAGCGGCGTGCCCTTCACCAGCGGGCGCGCCTTTCTCGACGCCTGCGATCCCAGCGCCAACGCCTGTGTGCTGCTGGACGTGCGCATGCCGGGCATGGGCGGGCTGAACGTGCAGGAGGAGATGCGCGCGCGCGGCATCGACCTGCCGGTGATCTTCGTCAGCGGCCATGCCGATGTGCCCATCGTGGTGCGCGCGTTCAAGGCCGGCGCGGTGGACTTCATCGAGAAGCCCTACAACGAGCAGCTGTTGCTCGACAGCGTGCAGCAGGCGCTGGATCGCCGTCCGTCCCGGCCCCGGCACGATCCGCGTCTGGCCGAGGTGCAGGCGCGGCTCGACCAGCTCACCCCGCGCGAGCGTGACGTGCTGGTGCCGCTGGTGCGCGGCTACACCAACCGCGAAGTCGCCGAGCAGCTCGATATCAGCGTGAAGACCGTCGACCTATACCGCTCACGGGTGATGAAGCGCATGCAGGCCGAGACGCTGGCGGAGCTGGTGGGCATGGCCATCGCCGCCGGCCTGGTGGACGGCCTGGCGCTGCGCGAGACACCCTGACGCCTCAGCCCTGCAGGCCCGCGCCCTGGCGCACGCTGGCCGGCGTCGTGCCGTGCAGGCCGAGTTGCTCGGCCGGCTGCGGGGCGCCGTAGAGGTAGCCCTGGAAGTAATGGCAGCCCAGGCGCAGCAGGGCGTCGCGCTGCGCCTGGTTTTCCACGCCTTCGGCTATCACCCGCAGCTCCAGCGCCTGGCCCAGGGCCAGGATGGTGCGCACTATGGCGGTGTCGCTGGCGCTGCCCTGCAGGTCGTGGACGAAGCTGCGGTCGATCTTCAACTGGTCCAGCGGCAGGCGCTTGAGGTAGCTCAGCGAGGAGTAGCCGGTGCCGAAATCGTCCAGCGAGAAGCGCACGCCGTGGGCCTTGAGCTGGCCCATCTTGCCGATCAGCGCCTCGATGTCCTGCACCAGCTGGCTTTCGGTCAGCTCCAGCTCCAGGCGCTGCGGGTCGGCGCCGCTTTCCGTCAGGGCGGCGAGCACGTCGGCGACGAAATCGGGGTGATGGAACTGGCGCGCGCTGACGTTGATTGCCAGGGTCAGCCCGGTCTGGCCCGGGTCCTGCGCCCAACTGGCCAGTTGGCGGCAGGCGCTGTGCAGAATCCAGCGGCCTATCGGCAGGATCAGCCCACAGCCCTCGGCCAGCGGAATGAACTCGCCCGGTGGCACCAGGCCGCGTTGCGGGTGTTGCCAGCGCACCAGGGCTTCGACGCCGAGCAGTGTGCCGTGCTGGTCGACCTGAGGCTGGTAGTGCAGCAGCAGCTGGCCGTCGGCCAGGGCGCGGCGTAGCTCGTGTTCCAGGGCGGCGCGGGCGGTCAGCGCCTGCTGCATGCGCGGGTCGAAGAAGCGCAGGGTGTTGCGCCCGGCGGCCTTGGCTTCGTACATCGCCAGGTCGGCGTGCTTGAGCAGTTCCTCCGGCCGGTCGTGGGGCTGGGAGAACAGCGCCACGCCGATGCTGGCGCTGCTGTCGTGGCTGTGTCCGGGCAGCTCGAAGGGTTTGGCCAGGGCGCGCAGGAGCTTGTCGGCGACCTGTTCGATGGCGGCGATGGCGGCCTGCGGCTCGGGGTCGAGGTTCTCCAGCATCAGCACGAACTCGTCGCCACCCAGGCGCGCCAGGCTGTCTTCCTGGCGCAGCTGATCGAGCAGGCGATCGCCGACCTGCTGCAGCAGCAGGTCGCCCATGTCGTGGCCGAGGGTGTCGTTGAGCTGCTTGAAGTTGTCCAGGTCGATGAACAGCAGTGCGCCCTCGCGGCGGTTGCGCGCGCTGCGCGCCAGGGCGAACTGCAGGCGTTCGAGCAGCAGGCGGCGGTTGGGCAGGCCGGTCAGCGCGTCGTAATAGGCCAGTTGGTGAATCTGTTCGAGGTTCTTCTTGTGTTCGCTGATGTCGGTGGAGATGCCGCACAGGGCATAGATGCTGCCGTCGGCGGCGCGCAGCGGCAGCTTGACCGAGAGGTAGGTGCGTTCGCGCCGGCCGTTGCAGGAGCGGTTGGTTTCCTCGGTTTCCATGCGCTCGCCGCGCAGCACGCGGCGGTCGTTGTGCTGCAGCGCCAGCACGGTCTCGGCGTCGAAGAAGGCGGCGTCGGTCTTGCCGATCACCTGCGCCGGCGGCAACCCGAACAGCTCGCAGACCTTGCGGTTGGCGTACTGGTAGCGAAATTGCGGGTCCTTGATGTAGATGTAGGCCTCGACGCTGTCGAGGATGGTGTTCAGGCGCTCTTCGCTGGCCTTGAGGTGACGGGTCTTGTCCGCCACCTGGCGGCGCAGCAGCAGGCCACCGCCAACGGCCAGCGCCAGCAGCAGGCCGAGCGTCGCCAGGCCCCACCAGAGCAGGGTGGGCACGCGCCAGCGCGCCTGCTCGCCGCCCCAGCGCTGCAGCACCTGGTAGTAGATCGAGTCGGGCGCGTCCTGCCAGACCTGTAGATGCCGGTCGATGGCGCTCAGCAGGTCGGCGTTGCTGCCCTTGCGCGTGGCGTAGAACAGCTGCGCCGGCTGGAACATGATCGGCGTGCCGGTCAGGCGGTAGCTGGGCGCGTTGAAGTCGCCGAACAGATGATTGGCCGCCACCGCATCGGCCTGGCGCGCCACCACCAGTTCGAAGCCCTGGCGCAGGTCGCGCAGCGGAATCATCTGCGCCTGCAGGCCGAAGCTGTACAGCAGGTTCTGCAGGTACTGGTACTGGATCGAACCCTCCAGCGCGGCGATGCGCAGGCCGCGCAGGTCGAGCACGCTGCGCAGCTGCACTTCCTCGTGGCTGTACAGCTGCGACCAGCTGAACAGCGACGGCACGCGGTGGAAATCCAGCACGCGGGCGCGCTCCTCGTTGAAGGCGACGTCCGGCAGCAGGTCGATCTCGCCGTCCTGGGCCAGCTGCAGACACTGCTGCCAGGCGCAGGGCACGGGCTGCAGCTGCCAGCCCTCCTCGCGGGCGATGGCCAGCAGCAGCTCGCCGAGGATGCCCGCGGGCTGGCCCGCATCGTTCTGGAACAGCTTCGGCTCGTTGGCATACAGGCCGACGCGCACCGTACGCGCCTCGGCCAACAGCGGCCAGGCACCCGCCAGCAGGGCCAGGCACAGGGCGAACGGGCGGAGACGGATGGACGGCGTGGCGGGCTTCATGCGCGAGTCGGCTTCCCTTCGGTGGAGGTCCAACAACCTGAGTTGCAGTATGGCCTGCCGCGGCGAGGATGCGAGCTTGGCAGGCCGTTGAAAACCGTAGGTAGTTTTTCAACGGCCCCTGCTAGTCGGCCCAGCCGCGATAGACATGGGTCATCGGCCGCGGCCCCTTGAGGTAGCCGCTGTCCAGCTGGCGGACATGAAAGCCGCCGGCTTCGATCAGCGCGGGGATGTCGCGGTCCAGGTGGCAGCCGCCGGCCAGCGGTTTCCACCAGGGCGTCAGGCGCTTCTGCCAGCGCAGCACCGGCAGGTCCGGGGCCAGGCCGTGCTCGCCGAACAGCAGGCGACCGCCGGGCTTGAGCACGCGGCGCATCTCGCGCAGGGCCGCCACGGCGTCGGGGATGGTGCACAGGGTGAAGGTGCAGACGATATCGTCGAAGCTGGCGTCCTCGGCCTGGATCTGCCCCAGTTCCAGGGCGATCATTTCCACCGGCACCGCGCAGGCGGCGGCGCGGTTTCTGGCCAGGGCCTGCATCGCGGCGGACGGGTCGACGCCGACTACCCTCTCGACGCGCTGCGGATCATAAAACCCCAGGTTGAGGCCGCTGCCGATGCCGATCTCCAGCACCCGTCCGCGTGCCAGGGGCACGAGCTGAGCGCGCACCTTCATCACCTCGCCCATGCCGCAGGCAAAATCGATCAGGTGCGGCAGGATATGGCGCTCGTAGAGGCCCACGGTTCAGGCCTCGTCGGCGTCGTCAGTCTCGTTGTCGCCGCGAAAGGCGGCGAAGCACTTGAGGCTGTGGCTCGCGTCGCTGCCGTCGAGGCGCCAGCTGTCGTCCTCCGCGACGTGCCGGGCGGCCTGCACCGCGGCCAGGGAGAACTGCCACAGGCGGCGCTCGCGACCGTCGATGCAGTGCACCTGCAGCAGTGGCTTGGTCGCGCTGTCGGCGCTGCCGGAGCCGGAGCTGACCTGGGCCAGCAGTTCGGTGTCGAGGTCGAACTGCCAGGCGTGCAAGCCGTCGATCTCCAGCATGTCGGCGTTTTGCAGGGCTTCGATCAGGCTTGTCGGTTGCATTGCTTCGTCCACGGCGTCAGCGCCCGAGGCGGCGCAGGTCGGAGGACTCTATCACGCGCACGCCGTCCTCTTCCTCCAGGGCCAGGCGCCACAGTGCGCGGGCCAGGGCGCAGGCCTCGATGCCGCGGTACTTGCCCGGCAGCCAGCGCAGCAGCGGCGCGGCCAGGCGTTCGCCGAGGCGGAACTCGCGGCGCGCGCCGAGCAGCAGCGAGGGGCGGACGATGGTCAGTTGTGGCCAGTCCATGGCTTTCAGCGCCTGCTCGGTCTCGCCCTTGACGCGGTTGTAGAACACCGAGGAACTGGGATCGGCGCCGAGGGCGCTGACCACCAGCAGATGCCGTGCGCCCAGCTCGCGGGCGCGGCGGGCGAAGGCCAGGACCAGGTCGTGATCGATGGCGCGGAAGGCCTCCTGCGAGCCGGCCTGCTTGATCGTGCTGCCCAGGCAGCAGAAGGCGGTGTCGACGGGCCCGGCCAGCTGCGGCAGCAGCTCGGCCAACTCGCCCACCGGGTTGTCCAGGTGGGCGTGGGCGGCCAGCGGCCGGCGCGTCGGCGCCAGCACGCGGGCCACGGTGGGTTCGCTGAGCAGGCGGTCGAGCAGGTGTTCGCCGGTGAGGCCGGTGGCGCCGGCGAGCAGGATGTGCTGCGGGGTCAGGTACATGCAGTTGTCTCTTGTCCGTTACAGCTGAGCTTAGTCGTTGGCGTCGTTGCTGGCCACGGCGCTGAGGGCGCGTTCGGCCTGGCTCTGGCGCAGGCTGCGCCAGTGCTGGAGCACGCCGCGTGGGGCCCAGATCTGCGGTTCGGAGGGTTGATAGTCGTCGGCCTGTTCGCGTTCGGCGACGCGTTCCTTGGCCAGTTCGAAGGCACGTTCGAGGTTGTCGGTCTCCCCCAGGGCCTCGGCGAACAGGGCGCGGCCGAAGTAGGTGAAGTCGTTCTCTTCGCTGCAGCCGAAGGATACCCGGTCGGCGCGCGCGGCGGTCATCACCAGGGTCTTGTCGTCCTTGAGCGGCGGGATGAAACCGCCGGAATAGCAGGCCGAGATCACCACCACCTTGTGGCGCTGCTTGAGCGGGGCGAGCAGCGCGGCCAGCTCGCTGGCGGGCAGGTCGGCCAGCTGCAGGCGCGGCTGGTCGAGGTTGAGCTCGTGCTCGCGCGAGCCGTGGCTGGTCAGGTAGATGAACACCAGGTCTTCCTCGCCGCTGCGCTCGGCCAGGGCCTGCACCGCGCGGCTGAGGTTCTCGCGGGTGGCCAGCGGGCGGTCGGCGAGGTGGTCGCGGTGGTTGATCAGGCTGATGCTGCCGTGGGCGCCGAAGCGCTCGCGCAGCAGGCGGCTGACGTAGTCTGCCTCGCGCATGAACACGCTCTGCTTGCCGTCGCCGGCCAGGGTCAGGGCGTACAGCTCGCGCGCGGGGGTGGAGGCGGGCAGCGCGGCGATGGCTTCGTCGAGCAGCCGGCCCTGCTGCAGCAGGCCCAGTTCCAGGGCATCCGGCAGGGCCTGGCCCTGTTCGTCGCGCACGCGCCGGCCACGTTGCCAGGTGCCGGCCTGGCGGCTTCCGTCGGCCAGGGTCAGGGTGCCGTTGCCGGCATAGTCGCCGGCGACGAACTGGCCCTGGTAGTGGCTGCCGTCGGCCAGGGTCAGCAGGCCCTCGCCCTGGTAGCGCCACTCCTCGAACTGGCCGACATAGCGGCTGCCGTCGCTGCCGATGTACTCGCCCGGGCCGTCGAGCACGCCCGCGCTGAATTCGCCGCTCCAGACGTCGCCGGCCGCGCTCTGGTAGCGGCCCTTGCCGTGGAACTCGCTGTCCTTGAAGCCGCCGCTGTAGGTGTCGCCCTCGGCGTTGCTGAAGCTGCCCTGGCCGTTGAGCTGGCCCTGGCTGAACACCCCGCTGAACTGGTTGCCGTAGGCGTCGCGGCGGACCCCCTGGCCTTCCGGCTGGCCGTTGACGAACTGGCCCTGGAAGCTGCTGCCGTCGGCCGTTTCGAGTTTGCCCAGGCCGTGGAAACGGTCGTCGGCGAATTCGCCCTGGTAGCGCTGGCCGCCCTGTTCCAGCAGGCCTTCGCCGGCAAAGCGGTTGTGCGCGAAACCGCCCTGGTAGCGGCTGCCGTCGCTGTAGGTGAGGGTGCCCTGGCCGTGGAACATGCCCTGGCGAAATTCCCCCAGGTAATGTTCGCCGCCCGGGCCCTGCCATTCGCCGGGGCCGTCGAGCTGGCCGTCCTTGAACTGGCCGACGAACCAGCTGCCGTTGCGGTAGTCCAGACGCCCCGGGCCCTGCAGCAGGCCGTCGACTATCTCGCCGCGGTACTGCGCGCCGTCGGGCAGCACGGCATCGGCCGGCAGCAGGCTGCGCGCCTCGTCGCAGCCGCCGAGCAGCAGGGTCAGGCAGAGGGGCAGTAGGCGCAGCGCAAGCGGCTTCATGGCAGACGTCCGGGTCGGGGCATTGCCGGCAGTATGCCGCAAGCGCGGGCGCTTGCGCTGCTGCGCCGCACGCTTCGGCGAAGGGCGGGGCGGAGCCCGCCGCGAGGGGTCAGACGAAGCAGAGGGTCAGCGGTTCGGCGATATAGGCCGGTTTCTCCTGGCCTTCGATCTCCAGCACGGCACGGGCCTTGAGCAGCCACTGGCCGGGGTTCTTCTCGTTGGCGTCGGTCAGGGTCACCGTCAGGCGCACCTTGGAATCGACCTTCACCGGCTGGATGAAGCGCACGCTGTCGAGGCCATAATTCACCGCCATCTTCAGGCCCTGGGGCATGATCATGATGCCTTCCATCAGCATCGGCACCAGCGACAGCGACAGGAAACCGTGGGCGATGGTGGTGCCGAAGGGGGTCAGCTTGGCCTTTTCCGGGTCGACGTGGATGAACTGGTGGTCGCCGGTGCATTCGGCGAACTGGTTGATGCGCTGCTGGTCGATGGTCAGCCACTCGGACTTGCCGAGTTCCTTGCCAACATAGTCCTTGAGCTCTGCTACGGGTACGAACGGCATAGTTCCTCCTTGAGGACGCGGGTGTTGTTGTTTTTGCGTGGAACCCTTGCCGGCTAGATCATCACGAGGCCGGCACCGGGTCAAGCCTGGCTCGCCGCACTGAATGACGCGGCATAGGCGTGGCAGGCGAAGCAAGACAGGGGCCATCGCGCGGCCATCGCGCCTATAATGGCCGGCATGTCCTTGAAGATGCCCGAATACCCCTGAGAACCCGTTGGCGATCTGCTGCGCGGCGGCTTTGCTGCGTTGGAGAGCGCAAACAGCTTCCGCCATTCGGCATCGCACCTTTTCGGAGATTTTGCCCATGCTGCTTCGCGGCCTGTCCTGGCTGGTGTTGTGCCAGTTGCTCGGTACCGCCCTCAACGTTCTGCTGCTGCCCATGCTGCCCGGGCCGATCATCGGCATGCTGTTGCTGTTCGTCTTCCTCATGCTGCGCGGCGAGGTGGGCGAGCCGCTCAGCGTCGCCTCCAGCAGCCTGCTCAAGTACCTGCCGCTGATCCTGGTGCCGCCGGCCGTGGGGGTGATGGCCTATGCCGGCGACATCCTCGCCGACTTCTGGGCGGTGGCCGGCGCGCTGCTGCTATCGCTGCTGCTGTCGGTGGCCTTCGCCGGCTGGCTGATGCAGAAACTGATCGAGCGCCAGCAGCGCCGGGAGCAGGCATGAGTCCGGACTGGCAGGGCGCCTGGCAGGCGCTGACCCACCACCCATTGTTCGGTATCGGCATCACCCTGGGCGCCTACCAGCTGGCCATCGCCGCCTACGAGCGCACCCGCTGGGTGTTCCTGCAGCCGGTGCTGGTGTCGATGCTGACGGTGATCGGCATCCTGCTGGTCTGCGGCCTGAGCTTCGCCGAGTACAGGAGCAGCGTCGCGGCCCTGACCCTGCTGCTCGGCCCGGCCACCGTGGCCCTGGCGGTGCCGCTGTACCTCAACCTGCGGCGCATCCGCCAGCTGTTCTGGCCGATCGTGCTGACCCTGCTGATTGCCGGCACCCTGGCCACGGTGCTGGGCGCCGGGCTGGCCTGGCTGTTCGGCGCCGAGCGGCTGATGCTGATGAGCATGGCGCCGAAATCGGTGACTTCGCCAATCGCCATGCTGGTGGCCGAACAGATCGGCGGCATCGCCGCGCTGGCGGCGGTGTTCGTGATGATCACCGGGGTCATCGGCGCCATCGTCGGGCCCTCGTTGCTGCGCCTGTGCGGGGTCCAGCATCCGGCGGCGCAGGGCATGGCGCTGGGTATCACCGCGCATGCGGTGGGCACGGCGCGGGCGTTGCAGGAAAGCGACGAGTGCGGCGCCTTCGCCGCCCTGGCCATGAGCCTGATGGGCGTGATCACCGCCGTGCTGTTGCCGCTGGCGATTGTTCTGCTGCTGTGAGGTGACGATGAATCTGCCGCTGTTTCCGCTCAACACCGTGCTGTTCCCCGGCTGCATGCTCGATCTGCAGATCTTCGAGGCGCGCTACCTGGACATGATCAGTCGCTGCATGAAGCAGGGCAGCGGTTTCGGCGTGGTCTGCATAGTCGAGGGCGAGGAGGTCGGCGAGGCCGCCAGCAGCTTTGCCGCCATCGGGTGCGAGGCGCTGGTGCGTGACTTCCAGCAGCGGCCCAACGGCCTGCTGGGGATTCGCGTCGAAGGTGGTCGGCGTTTCCGGGTGCGCAGTGCCCAGGTGCTGCCGGATCAGCTGACCATCGCCGAGGTGGACTGGCTGGATGAGGCCGCGGAATGCCCGCTGCTGGCCGAGCATGCCGACCTCGCCGCGCTGCTGGCGGCGCTGGCCGAACACCCGCTGGTGGCCTCGCTGGGCATGGGCGGCGTGGCCGTCGGCCAGGCGCAACTGGCCAACCAGCTGGCCTACCTGTTGCCGCTGGAGCCGGGGCAGAAGCTGCAGGTGCTGCAGCAGGACGACCCCGGCGCGCGCCTGGCCCAGCTGCAACTGCTGCTCGAGCAGTTGCAGGGTGAGTCTGGCGGCTGAGCAGCAGGCCGTTGAAAAACTACCTACGTTGCCATCGCGGCGTTAAAAACAGGCTCAAAATGCTCATTTACAGCTCGTAAACTCCGCTTTTTCGCCTGTTTTTGCCTTGCGCTGGCTGCCTCGCCTACGTTTTTCAACGGCCTGCTAGGGCGTGCCCATCCCCGCCGCCTGCATGAATAGGCGCAGCAACCAGGACAACGCGCCCAGGGCCAGCACGCTGGCGGCCCAGATCAATACCAGCCAGCCCAGGCGCTGCCACAGCGGTTTCTTCTCGGCATCGTGCATGGCGCGCCCTCAGTGGTAACCGTCTTCCTGGGTCACCTTGCCGCGGAACACGTAGTAGCTCCAGGCGGTGTACATCAGGATGAAGGGGATGATGAACAGCGCGCCGACCAGGATGAAGCCCTGGCTCTGCGGCGGCGCGGCGGCTTCCCAGATGCTGATCGACGGCGGGATGACGTTGGGCCACAGGCTTATCCCCAAGCCGCTGTAGCCGAGGAAGATCAGCACCAGGGTGAGCAGGAAGGGCGAGTAGTGGGCGTTTTCCGCCACCGCCTTGAGCAGCGCCCAGGTGCAGACCAGCACCAGCACCGGCACCGGCATGAACCAGAACAGGTTCGGCAGGCTGAACCAGCGCTCGGCGATCTCCGGGTGTGCCAGCGGCGTCCACAGGCTGACGATGCCGGTCACCGCCAGCAGGACGAACACCAGCGGCCGCGCCAGGTCGTGCATCTGCAACTGCAGACGGCCTTCGGTCTTCATGATCAGCCAGGTGCAGCCGAGCAGCGCGTAGGCGGCGATCAGCGCCAGGCCGCAGAACAGCGAGAAGGGCGTCAGCCAGTCCAGGGCGCCGCCGGCATAGGTCCGCTCGACCACCTCGAAACCGTCGATATAGGCGCCCAGCGCCACGCCCTGGAAGAAGGTCGCGGTCAGCGAGCCGCCGATAAAGGCCTTGTCCCACAGGTGACGCTTGGCCGCCTTGGCCTTGAAGCGGAACTCGAAGGCCACGCCGCGGAAGATCAGCCCCAGCAGCATCAGGATCAGCGGCAGGTAGAGGGCGTCGAGCACCACCGAGTAGGCCAGCGGGAAGGCGCCGAACAGCGCCGCGCCGCCGAGCACCAGCCAGGTCTCGTTGCCGTCCCACACCGGCGCCACGGTGTTCATCATCACGTCGCGCTCGCCCTCGTCCCGGACGAAGGGGAAGAGGATGCCGATGCCCAGATCGAAGCCGTCCATCACCACGTACATCATCACGCCGAAGGCGATGATCACCGCCCAGATCAGCGAAAGATCGATACCCATATTCAGGCCCTCCCGCCCGGCAGATCGGTTTCCGTGTCGTCGAAGTCCTCTTGCGCCGCCGACAGCGGCCGCGACGGCGTGCGCGGCTGGCCCGGGCCGCCCTGGGTGACTTCCTGGCCCTCGTCGATCTGCGGGCCCTTGCGCACCAGGCGCAGCATGTAGCCGATGCCGGCGCCGAACAGGGCGAAGTAGACCACCACGAACAGCGCCAGGGTCAGGCTCATCTGCGCGAAGCTGTGCCCGGACGAGGCGTCGGCGGTGCGCATCAGGCCCTGGACGATCCACGGCTGACGGCCGATCTCGGTGGTGTACCAGCCGGCGAGGATGGCCAGGATGCCGGACGGGCCCATCCACACCGCCAGGTGCAGGAAGGGCCGCGAGGCGAACAGCCGGCCGCGGTAGCGCAGCCAGGTGCCCCAGAGGCCGACCAGGATCATCAGCAGGCCCATGGCGACCATCACCCGGAAGGTCCAGAACACTATGGTGGAGTTGGGCCGATCCTCGGGCGCGAATTCCTTCAGCGCCGGCACCTGCTTATCCAGGCTGTGGGTCAGGATCAGGCTGCCCAGCGCCGGAATCTCCAGCTTGAAGCGGGTTTCCTCGCGTTCCATGTCCGGCCAGCCGAACAGGATCAGCGGGGTCGGCTCGCCGCTGCTGTTGTCCCAGTGGCCTTCCATTGCGGCGATCTTGGCCGGCTGGTATTTCAGCGTGTTGAGGCCGTGCAGGTCGCCGATAAAGGCCTGCACCGGCGCCACCAGCAGCGCCATCCACACCGCCATCGACAGCATCTTGCGGATCGCCGGGTTGTCGCGCCCGCGCAGCAGGTGCCAAGCCGCCGAGGCGCCGACGAAGAAGGCGGTGGCGAGGAAGGCCGCCGTGGCCATGTGCGCCAGGCGGTAGGGGAAGGAGGGGTTGAACACCACGGCGAACCAGTCCACCGGGATCACCCGGCCGTCGACTATCTCGAAGCCCTGCGGGGTGTGCATCCAGCTGTTGGAGGCGAGAATCCAGAAGGTGGAAATCAGCGTGCCGATCGCCACCATCAGCGTGGAGAAGAAGTGCAGGCCCGGGCCGACGCGGTTCCAGCCGAACAGCATGACGCCGAGGAAGCCCGCCTCGAGGAAGAAGGCGGTGAGCACCTCATAGGTCAGCAAGGGCCCGGTGACCGCCCCGGCGAAATCGGAGAAGGCGCTCCAGTTGGTGCCGAACTGGTAGGCCATGACCAGGCCGGAGACTACGCCCATGCCGAAGTTGACGGCGAAGATCTTCGCCCAGAAGTGGTAGAGGTCGCGGTACACCGTTTCGCCGCTTCTCAGCCACAGGCCTTCGAGCACGGCCAGGTAGCTGGCCAGACCGATGGTGATGGCGGGGAAGATGATGTGAAAGGAAATGGTGAAGGCAAACTGGATTCGGGCGAGATCGAGGGCCTCTAAACCGAACATGGCACATCCTCATACAGGTTATCTCGGACCCGGCACGGTCTGCCGGGCCACAGACTCCAGGCGTTGGAGTCACAGCAAGGCGCAATTGTTCTTGTCGAGCGAGGCGCAGCGGAGGTCGGGCCCAATGGCCCGCAGGCGCAAACCCACGAAGGTTGTATTGACCTGGATCAATCCACATCGAAAAGACTAGCGGGTCTGGGCGCGCTTGACGCTGTGGTGATTTGCCGCGCGGCAGGCCACCGCAGGCTGGGGTGTGGGCGGTGCGCACGGCCCAGGCGGCCCCGCGACACCCTACTGGTGGGCGGCGCGGCCGGGTAAAAAAACGCCGGGAGCATCCTTCGCCGTCGCGCAGCGACGGCCCGCAGGCTGGCCACCAGGAATGGCAGGCCAAAAAAAATAGGCGGCCGCGCATCGCGCGGGCCGCCCCAATTCACGGAGTTGCTTACATCGCGTGAGCGCGATGACTTGCGCTCACCGACATTGGATTACCTTTCCAGGATCGCGGTCACACCCTGACCGCCGGCGGCGCAGATGGAGATCAGCCCGCGGCCCTGCCCGGCCGCCGCAAGCAGCTTGGCCAGGTTGGCGACGATGCGCCCGCCGGTGGCGGCGAAGGGGTGGCCGGCGGCGAGCGAGCTGCCCTTGACGTTCATCCGGCTGCGGTCGATGGCGCCCAGCGGCGCGTCCAGGCCCAGGCGCTCCTTGCAATAGTCGGCGTCTTCCCAGGCCTTGAGGGTGCACAGCACCTGGGCGGCGAAGGCCTCGTGGATCTCGTAGTAGTCGAAGTCCTGCAGGCTCAGGCCGTTGCGCGCCAGCAGCCGCGGCACGGCGTAGACCGGTGCCATCAGCAGGCCCTCCTTGCCCCGGACGAAATCCACCGCCGCCGCCTCGCCGTCGCGCAGGTAGGCCAGCACCGGCAGGCCGCGCGCCTTGGCCCAGTCCTCGCTGGCCAGCAGCACCAGCGAGGCGCCGTCGGTCAGCGGCGTGGAGTTGGCCGCGGTCAGGGTGCCGCGCGGGCCGCGCTCGAAACAAGGCGTGAGGCTGGCGAGCTTCTCGGCGCTGATGTCGGCGCGCAGGTTCTGGTCGCGGGTCAGGCCGCGGAACGGCGTGAGCAGGTCGTCGTGCCAGCCTTCGGCATAGGCGGCGGCGAGTTTCTGGTGGCTGGCCAGGGCCAGCTGGTCCTGCTCGTCGCGCGCAATCGCCCAGCGCTGCGCCATCAGCTCGCAGTGCTCGCCCATCGACAGCCCGGTGCGCGGCTCGCCGTTGCGCGGGATGGCCGGGGCCAGGTGGTGCGGGCGGATCTGCAGCAGGCTCTTGAGCTTGTCCACCGTGCGCTTGCCGCGGTTGGCCTCCAGCAGAATCTTGCGCAGCCCCTCGTTGACCCCGATCGGCGCGTCGGAGGTGGTGTCGACGCCGCCGGCGATGCCGCAGTCGATCTGTCCCAGGGCGATCTTGTTGGCCACCAGTAGCGCCGCCTCCAGGCCGGTGCCGCAGGCCTGCTGCAGGTCGTAGGCCGGGGTCTCGGGCGCCAGGCGCGAGCCGAGCACGCATTCGCGAGTCAGGTTGAAGTCGCGCGAGTGCTTGAGCACGGCGCCGGCCACCACTTCGCCGAGGCGCTCGCCGTGCAGGTTGAAGCGCTCCACCAGGCCCTCGAGGGCGCTGGTCAGCATCTCCTGGTTGCTCGCCGTGGCGTAGGCGGTGTTGGAGCGGGCGAAGGGGATGCGGTTGCCGCCGACTATGGCAACCCGGCGTTGCTGGGCCATGCTGACTCCTTGCGAATAAAGATTGGGCTACAGGCTAGCGCGCGCCGCCGCATCTGCATTGGCCGCCTTGCCGCGGCCCCAGGCAGTGCGGTCAATTGCGCTTGGCCCGTCACTGCGTAGAGTGGCACGACTTTAGAACGTGTCTACGATCTGCTGCGCGTCGGCCCTGCAGCGTTGAAAACAGGCTCGGACTGCTCATTTACAACTCGTAAACTCCGCGTCCTCGCCTGTTTTCGCCTTGCATGGCTCTAGCTCGCGAAATCGTAGACACGTTCTTTGATTCGCCCACAGGAGCCCGTTCATGTCCGACCCTTACCTCGCCTTCGCCAACTCCGCCGCCGGCCGCCGCCTGGTCGGCGCCCTCGGCTTGCCGGCGCCGCTGCGCCTGGAGCGCTGGCTGGCTGGCCGCATGCGCCCGGTGGACGGCGCCCTGCTGCTCGGCGGCGAAGGTGACCTGCTCAAGGCCGTGCAGCCCTTCGCCAACAAGCTCACCGATCAGCTGTTCGCCGCCCGCGAAGGCCAGCTGGAGCTGCCACGCTGGACCGCCGAGCACGGCCCCAAACTCAAGGCGCTGCTGTTCGACGCCAGTGGCCTGACCCGCTTCGAGCAACTGATCGAGCTGCGCGACTTCTTCCAGCCGGCGTTCAAGGGCCTGGGCCAGTGCCCGCGGGTAGTGCTGCTGGGGCGCGCGCCGGAATCGCTGAAGGACCCGGTCGCCGCCAGCGTGCAGCGTTCGCTGGAAGGCTTCAGCCGCTCGCTGGGCAAGGAGATCCGCCGCGGCGGCAACGTGCAGCTGCTCTACGTCGGCAAGGGCGGCGAGCAGCAGCTGGAAGGCGCGCTGCGCTTCTTCCTGTCGCCGAAGAGCGCCTACGTCTCCGGCCAGGTGCTGCGCCTGGGGGCCTGCGCCGAGCAGGTGCGCGACTGGACGCGGCCGCTGGCCGGCAAGAAGGCGCTGGTCACCGGCGCCTCGCGCGGCATCGGCGCGGCCATCGCCGAAGTGCTGGCGCGCGACGGCGCCGAGGTGATCCTGCTCGACGTGCCGCCGGCCGCCGCGGCGCTCGAGGCCCTGGCCGCGCGCCTGGGTGGGCGCGGCGTGGCCCTGGATATCTGCGCCGAGGAGGCGCCGCAGCGCCTGATCGAAGCGCTGCCCGACGGCGTCGACATTGTCGTGCACAACGCCGGCATCACCCGCGACAAGACCCTGGCGAAGATGAGCGATGCCTTCTGGAACTCGGTGATCGCGGTCAACCTCCAGGCCCCGCAAGTGCTGACCCAGGCCCTGCTGGACGCCGGCAAGCTGCACGACAACGGCCGCGTGGTGCTGATCGCCTCGATCAGCGGCATCGCCGGCAATCTCGGCCAGACCAACTATGCGACGAGCAAGGCCGGGGTGATCGGCCTGGCCCAGGCCTGGGCGCCGGCGCTGGCCAAGCGCGGCATCAGCATCAACGCGGTGGCGCCGGGCTTTATCGAGACGCAGATGACCGCCGCCATCCCGCTGGGCATCCGCGAAGCCGGGCGGCGGATGAACTCGATGAGCCAGGGCGGCCTGCCGCAGGACGTCGCCGAAGCGGTGGCCTGGTTCGCCCAGCCCGGCTCCGGCGCGGTGACCGCGCAGGTGCTGCGGGTGTGCGGGCAGAGTCTGCTGGGCGCCTGAGTGGAATTGGTGGGCTGAAGCGGAGCGCCGCCCGGCCCATCCAGGAGGGCGTCGGTTGTAGGGTGGGCTTCAGCCCACCAGAGCGAAACGTCGCCTTACGCCTTGCCGCGCTTGCGAAACTCCACCGGCGTCTCGCCGACCCAGCGCTTGAACGCGCGGTAGAAGGTGCTCGGTTCGGAGAAGCCGGTGCGCTCGACTATCACTTCGATGCGCTCGTCGGTCTTCAGCAGCAGCTCCTTGGCCAGGCGGCAGCGGTAGTCGGTGATCAGGTCGTTGAAGCGCACCCCGGCCATGGCCAGGCGCTCGCGCAGGCGCCGCGCCGGCATGTTCAGCCGCGCCGCCACCTGCTCCAGGGTGGCGCCGCCATCGACCAGCAGCTCGCCGATCAGCTCGCGCACCTGGCGCACCAGGTCCAGGCGCTCCACCTCGGCCAGTTGCCGGCGCGCCAGCGACTCGTGCATGCGCAGCAGTTCGGGCGCGGCATGGCGCGAGGCCTTGTCCAGCACCGCGGCGTCGAACACCAGGGCGTAGTCCTCGGCGCCGAGCCGTGCGGGGCAGCCGTAGACCTGCTGGTAGCGCGCCGCCGGTGCGCCTGCGGCATGCATCAGGCGCACCTCGCGGGCGACGAATGCGCCTTCGGTCAGGGCGTCGAACAGGCGGATCACCGCGCCGGCGAGCATCTCGGGAAAGTGCCGCGGCGTATCGGGCGCCAGGCCCAGGCTGAGCACGGCGCGTTCACCCTGCACCTGCAGGCCGGCGTTGAGCGTGTCGGAGAGCAGGCGCACGTAGCGCAGGGCGTGGCGCAGGCCGCTGCCGAAGGTGTCGCTGGAGAGGAACAGGTATTCCAGCAGCAGGCCATGGAAGGCCGGCAGGTGCTGGGCCAGGAACAGGCCGACATGCTCCTGCCCGCACTCTTCGCTGGCGGCTTTCCAGAACAGCGCCTGGGCGCTGTGCGGGAAGCGTCCGGCGGGCAGGCCGCCGGGCGGCAGGCCGACGCGCGCCAACACCCGGTCGGGGTCGGTTCCGCTGGCACGCAAGGCATCGATTACCGGGCGCATCAGCGCCACATCGTCGGTCAGATCACGCATTTTTTTAGGTTTTCTTGTTATCCGTGAGGCGCCGCCATCTTAGGGGCAGCAGAGGCCATGGCGCAAACCGGCGCGGCAGACGGATTGACTGGCTTGCCGCAGAGGCGGGCAGCGCAGCCAATGTCGGGACGAGCGGGGCGGCTAAGCTGCTGCATTCATTTGCCGAGGAGTTTGCCCATGGCCGTCGACTGGCTCGACCTCAACGCCCCGCCGGCCTTGCCCGGCCTGTTCCTGCGCGCCGCCCTGCGGCGCCGGGTGACTGGCCGCCGCCTGCCGGAGCTGGGCCTGCGCTGCCCGGTAGAGGTCAGCCCTGCGCACCTGGCGCGCTATCGCCAGGTCTGCGGCATCGCCGAGAGCGCCTATTTGCCGCCGGTCTACCCGCATCTCCTCGCCTTCGGTCTGCAGATGAAGTTGCTCACCGACCACCGCTTTCCCTTCCCGCTGCTCGGCCTGGTGCACCTGGAAAACCGCATCCGCGTGCTGCGCCCGCTCGGCGGCCTGGGGCCGTTTCAGGCAAGCGTGCAACTGGTCGACCTGCAGGCGCACGACAAGGGCGCCAGCTTCAGCCTGATCACCCGCCTGGAAGACCAGCTCGGCCTGCTCTGGGAGGGCGACAGCCGCATCCTCTTCCGCGCCCTGCGCCTGGATGGCCAGCCGCCGCCACGCGCGGAGCAGGTGCCGCTGCCGCTGGCGCCGCTGGCCGACTGGGCGGCGCCGGCCGATACCGGACGGCGCTACGCGCGGGTGGCCGGCGACTACAACCCGATCCACCTGTATGCGGCCAGCGCCAAGCTGTTCGGCTTTCCCCGCGCCATCGCCCATGGCCTGTGGAACAAGGCGCGCTGCCTGGCCGAGTTGCAGGGGCGGCTGCCGCTGGCGGGTTACGAGGTGGAGGTGCGTTTCCAGAAGCCGGTGCTGCTGCCGGCGCATGTCGCCCTGCAGGCCAGCGAGCCCGCGGCGAGCGGCCAGTTCCGCCTGCTCGGCGCGGGCGACGTGCCGCATATGGCCGGCAGCTGGCAGCCGCTGCAAGCCTGAAGTAGCCCGGATGCCATCCGGGGGCCGGGATGCACCTTTGCCGGGTTGCATCCGGGCTACGCGCCGGTCAAGCGCCGCTTGCAGCACGCCCCGTTCGAGCCGAAGCTATGCGGCTCGAACGGAGCCCGTCATGAACCTGCCCGAACTCACCGCCCGTCTGCACGCCATCCGCGACGGCAACCAGTGGAAGCGCTTCCATAGCCCGAAGAACCTGGCCATGGCCGCCAGCGTGGAGATGGCCGAGCTGGTGGAGATCTTCCAGTGGCTGTCCGAGGACGAATCGCGCCAGTTGCCGGCGGACAAGCTCGCCCATGCTGGCCAGGAAGTCGGCGACATCGTGCTCTACCTGCTGCTGCTGTGCAGCGAACTGGGTCTGGACATGGAGCAGGTGGTGCGGGCCAAGCTGGCCGATAGCGAACGGCGCTTCGGCCAATGAGCGACCGCCACTTCGACGAGCTGGCGACCCGTTTCGCCGAGAAGATCTACGGCGGCGCCAAGGGCGCCATCCGCCTCGCCGTGCTCCAGGCCGACCTGGCCGAGGCGCTGCCCGAGCGTCCGCTGCGGGTGCTCGATGTCGGCGCCGGGCTCGGCCACATGAGCCTGTGGTTGGCCCAGCGCGGTCACCAGCTGACCCTGGCCGAGCCGGCCGCACCGATGCTCGACGGCGCCCGCCAGCGCTTCGCCGAGGCCGGCCAGGCCGCCACCTTTATCCAGGCGCCCTGGCAGGAGCTGCTCGGCCAGCTCGAGCAGCCCTTCGACCTGGTGCTGTGCCACGCCGTGCTGGAATGGCTGGCCGAGCCGGCGGCGATCCTGCCGGTGCTGCACCAGCTGGTCGCGCCGGACGGCTGGCTGTCGCTGGCCTTCTACAACAAGGACGCGCTGGTCTACCGCAACCTGCTCAAGGGCCATTTCCGCAAGCTGCGCAAGGAACGCTTCGCCGGCGAGGGGCAGAGCCTGACCCCGCAACGCCCGCTCGACCCACGCGAGCTGGCGGCGCAACTCGGTGCGCAGTGGCAGGTCGAAAGCCGCAGCGGCGTGCGCGTGTTCCACGACTACATGCCGCAGGAGTTCCAGGCCAAGGCCGAGCTGCTCGACCTGCTGGAAATGGAGCTGGCCTACCGCCGCCACCCCAGCTTCGCCGGGCTGGGGCGCTACCTGCACTGGCTGTGCCGGCCGCTCTGATCGGCCGCGATGGACGCCGCGGCAGGCCGGGCGTAGCCTGAAACCACTGGGTATGCCGCGCGCGACCACGGAGAACACCATGCGCACCGCCATCGCCATCCTGTCATTGCCGTTGCTGGTCGCCTGCCAGAGCCCCAATCCCTACCAGGCGCAATCCCTGCCGATGCCGCCGGCGCCGCCCGAGGCCGCCCAGGTCTTCGACCGCAGCGCTTACCCGGCGCCGCCGCGCGACTACGGACGCTACCGCAACTGGAGCTGGCAGGGCGGCCAGCTGCCGGCGGGCAGCGCCTGGGCCGGCAGCGAGCTGCTGGCCGAAAGCCTCGGCAGCGGCCTCGACCAGCACGGCCTGCGTCCGGCGCCGGCCGGCCAGCCCGGCGACCTGCAGGTCAGCGCCTCGCTCAACCTGGAGCGGCGCCTGCGCCAGTATTACGACGACTACGGCGCCTACTACGGCCATGGCCGGCACTGGGATGGCTACGGCGCCTGGGGCAGCGTGCCGCTGGTGCGCACCTACGAAGAGGAAGTGGCGGTGGTGTACGTGCAGTTCTTCGACGGCCGCGACGGCCAGCCGGTGTGGAGCGGCAGCGGCGAGGCGCGCAGCGGCGGCAGCCAGAGCGAGCGCGCCGATGCCCTGCGCGCCGCGGTCAAGGCCGCCCTGCGCGGTTACCCGCCCTATTGATGGCTGAGGAAAAACCACCATGTTCCCGCGTCTACTGATTCTCCCGGCCCTGGCGCTGCTGGCCGCCTGCCAGAGCATCCAGGTCGAGCGCGACTACGACACCAGCCGCGACTTTGCTGCCTACCGCAGCTGGAGCTGGCAGGAGCCGGCGCTGACCTACAGCCCCAACGACCCGCGCCTGCACAGCGATCTCACCGAGCAGCGCATCCGCGACGCCACCGCCGAACAGCTCGACCAGCGCGGCCTGCGTCCGGCCGCCGGCGGCACCCCGGCCGACTTGCGGGTGCAGGCGGCGCTGATCGTGGAGAACAAGCAGAACCAGGTCAGCACCTACCACGGCGGCTTCTGGGGCGGGCCCTGGGGCGGTTACTGGGGCGGCCCGGCCTACACCGAGACGCGCACCCTGGACTACCAGGTCGGCACCCTGCAGATCGACCTGATCGACGGCCGCGACGGCAAGCTGGTCTGGCGCGGCAGCGCCCGGCAGGTGCTGCGCAATAGCGCGCCCAGCCCGGGCGAGCGCGCCGCGGCGATCCGCGAGACCGTGGCCAAGGTGCTCGCGCAGTATCCGCCACGCTGAGGTCCTCAGGCTGTCGCGGAGAATCGCGGCGCGATGGATTATTGCCAGACGACGCACTAGGCTCGGCATCTCCTTCCCCGACTGGTCCCGCCATGCCCACGACCTCCAGCTTCACCGTCCGCCCGGCACAGGCCGCCGACCTCGCCGCGGTGGTGACCTTCCCGCAGAACGCCGACGAACTCTTCTACTGCTACCCCAAGGCCAGCTGGCCGCTGAGCGTCGGCCAACTGGCCGCGGCCATGGCCGAGCGCCGCGACAGCACGGTGGTCTGCCTGGACGACCGGGTTGCCGGCTTCGCCAACTTCTACCAGTGGCAGCACGGCGAGTATTGCGCCCTGGGCAACGTCATGGTGGCGCCCTGGGCGCGCGGCCAGGGCGTGGCGCAGCGGCTGATCGAGGCCATGGAGGCGCTCGCCCGTCAGCACTTCAAGGCCCGCGAGATGCGCGTGTCCTGCTTCAACGCCAACAGCGCCGGGCTGCTGCTCTATCCGCGTCTGGGCTACGCGCTCAGCGGCCTGGTGGAGCGTCGCGATCATCGCCAGCAGCGGGTCGCCCTGCTGCAGTTCAGCAAGCCGCTGTGATGCCGCCGGCCTTCGTGGGCTGACGGGGCGGACAGGATTTGCGGCATAATCGCGCGCTCGTGTTCTGCTGGAGATCGCCATGCCTGCCATACCCTGGTGGATGTTCGCCCTGCCGCTGGTCGCCGGCGCCTTCCTGCCGCTGCAGGCCGGGATCAACGGCCAGCTGGCCAAGCAGGTTTCCAGCGTGCTGGCGGCGGCCTTCATCTCCTTCGCCGTGGGCGGCCTGGCGCTGCTGCTGATGGTGCTGGTGCAGCGCGAGGCGCCGAGCTTCGCCGCGCTCAAGGGGCTGACCTGGTGGCACTGGAGCGGCGGCCTGCTCGGCGCCTTCTTCATCGCCACCGCCGCCTTCGCCGGACCGCGGGTCGGCGCGCTGCTGTTCATGGTGCTGGTGATCGCCGGCCAGCTGGGCATGGCGCTGCTGCTCGACCACTTCGGCTGGGCCGGTTTTCGCCAGGCGTCGATCAGCCTGGGCAAGGTTGCCGGCCTGTTGCTGATCGTCGCCGGGATCTGGCTGATTCGCCGCGGCTGAGTCTGCCGGCGCTTGCAAAGGCAAGTTTTGGTGGCGGGGACAAAGGCCCGTAGGGTGGGCTTTAGCCCACCACGGGGGTTGGCATGGGCTAGAGCGGAGCGCCGCCCGACCCACCCGGCAAGGCTGGGTCAGTCGCGCTCGAAGCGGTAGAACAGGTTGGGTTCGCTGGCCAGGTAGAGGTTGCCGCGCTTGTCGAAGGTCACCCCCTCGGCCTGCGGCACGCTGCTGCCCAGGCCGGCGAAGCCCTGCAGCAGGGAGCGGAAGCTGATCAGCTGGCCCGCGCCGTCCAGCTCGATCAGCAGCTGGGATTCGTCGCTGAGCAGCACCAGGTGCCCGGTGCGTTCGTCGAAATGCACGGACGACAGGTCGGTGGCGAACACCTTGCGTTCGATCCAGGCCTGGCGGTCGATGATCTCCAGGTTGAAGTCGCCGGCCAGGCTGCTTTTCAGGCCGCGGATTTCGTAGAGCTTGCGCGGCGAGTGTTCCTTGACCACGAACAGGCGGTCGCCGGCGCGGTCGTAGCCCAGCCCCTCGAAGCCCTGGTTGCCGCCCAGGCCGATGCCCAGGGTCAGCGCCCGGTAGTCCTCGCGAAACAGCGGCCCCGGCTTTTCCGGCACCTGAACCGCCACCAGGCCGTGCTGGCGTTCCTCGGCCAGCAGCAACAGGCCGTCGCCCAGGTAGGTGACGCCTTCGACGTCCTCGAAACCGCTCAGCGGGTAGCGCGCGAGCAACTCGCCATCCGGGCTCAGGCGCAGCAACTGTTCGGGGTTGTTGACCACGGCCCAGAGCTGGTCGCGGTCGTCGTCGTAGCTCAGCCCGGAGAAGTTGTCCGTCACCCCCGCCACCGCCTTGGCCTCGATGCTCACGCGGTATTCCGGCAGCCACAGGCTGCGGTGTTCCCAGGCCTCTTCGTGCCAACTGGTCTTGATCCAGAAGTACAGACGGTCGTCCAGATGCAGGGCGCGCACCTGATAGACCATCAGCAGGACGAACAACAACAGCGCCCATTTCCATGGGCTGACGACAGGTAGCCTTCCTAGCACCCCCTTGGCAGCGGACAGCATCGCTAAAGCGCTCGCAGACAGGTGGGAAAACGGCAGTATGGCGGCCCTGTGTTGCAGTTGAACGCGCCTGCCGGCCTCGCAAGAGGCTGGCGTTCGACCGGGCGCTGCGGCATGCGTTCGGCCGGGGCTCTGGGGCAAAAGGTAACCGGGTGTTAGCCGGGCCTGGCGGCTGCGCGCCGCCTTTGTTTTCGAGGACGGGGTTGCTAAGGTGATGCCGCGAGCCGTTGAGGCCGGACTTGAGCGAGAGGAGCAACCACCATGACCCAGGTACTGGCTTGCATCGACGGTTCCCTGTCCTCCCCGGCGGTGTGCGACTACGCCGCCTGGGCCAGCCTGCGTCTGGGCGCACCGCTGACCCTGCTGCACGTGCTCGACCACAAGCAGTACCCGCCGCGCAGCGACCTGTCCGGCAATATCGCCCTGGGCAGCCGTGAGCAGCTGCTGCAGGAGCTGGCCGAACTCGACGAACGGCGCAGCAAGCTGGGGCTGGAGCAAGGTCGCCTGGCCCTGGAGGCGGCCAGGGAACGCGCCCAGCGCGACGGCGTGGCCAACCCGCAGCTGCGCCAGCGCCATGGCGATCTGGTGGACAGTCTGCGCGCGCTGGAGGGCGAGATTCGCCTGCTGGTGATCGGCCGCCAGGGCGAGACCAGCGACGCGGTCAGCCAACTGGTGGGCAGCCAGCTGGAAAGCGTGATCCGCACCCTGCACCGGCCGATTCTGGTCAGCCCCGGCCAGTTCCGGGTGCCGCGCAGCCTGATGCTGGCCTACGACGGCAGCGCCACCTGCGACAAGGGCGTCGACCTGCTCGCCGCCAGCCCGCTGTTCCAGGGCCTGCCGATCCATGTGGTGATGGTCGGCGCCGACAGCGACGCCGCTCGCGCCCAGTTGCAGCAGGCCGAGCGGCGCCTGGTCGCCGGCGGCCATCAGGTGCAGCTGGCGATCCGCGCCGGCGAGGTCGAGCCGAGCCTGCACGACTACCAGACCGAGCAGGACATCGACCTGCTGGTGATGGGCGCCTATGGCCATTCGCGCATCCGCCAGTTCCTGGTCGGCAGCACCACCAGCCATATGCTGCAGACCAGCGTCAGCCCGCTGCTGCTGTTGCGCTAGCGGGCCGGCAGACGGGCGGCGCAACGATACTGGCAGTTCGATATCTCGTTGCTCGGCAAAAGGCGCTATGCTCAGGCCAGTAGTTGCTGTGATCACAAACACCATGACCGACGCCGAAGTACCGCGCCATCCCGCCGCCTTTGCCCTCTGGCGCGAAGTGCAAGACACCCGCATTCGGACCCGTCTGGGCGGTTTCTACTACCTGCTGGCCTGGCTGCTGACCTGGCTGTTCAGCGCCGATCCCGCTGGCCTGCTCGCCGTCGGCCTGGGCGGTAGCGCGCTGTTCTTCGTCCTGCTGCTGGCGCGCCAGTTGCACCGTCCCGGCCCGCTGGACAACCCGCAGCAGCTGCAGCGCTGGCTCGACCAGCACTGGGGCCTGCTGCTGCTCACCTCGCTGTGCTGGGGCCAGGCCCACGCCTGGGCGCTGTACCGCAGCGAGTTCGCCGACTCGGCGCTGATCGCCACCCTGGCCACCGTCGCCTTCAGCACGGCGATGACCTTCAACTTCGCCATGCGCAAGCGCCGCGCCATGCTCGCCATCGCGCTGCTCTACCTGCCCGGTCTGGTCGTGCTGGCGCTGGAGTGGCCGCAGCAGCGCGCGCTGCTGGTGACCCTGGCCTGCTACCTGAGCTACCTGCTGCTGGTGCTCGGCCGCAGTCACCGCGAATACCAGGCCACTCTGGCCCTGGAACTCAAGCTGCTGGAGCAGCAGGCGCGCCTCGACCTGCTCAGCCGCACCGACAGCCTGACCCAGCTGGGCAATCGCTACCAGTTCAACAACCTGTTCCCCAGCCTGGTGGCCAACGCCCGGCGCCGCGGCGAGCCGTTGTCGCTGGTGCTGCTGGATATCGACTGGTTCAAGCGGATCAACGACGAGTATGGCCATAGTTGTGGCGACACCTGCCTCAGCGCCTTCGCCGAGCGCCTGCGCGAGGTGTTCCGTCGCGACGGCGACGCCCTGCTGCGCCTGGGCGGCGAAGAGTTCGGCGTGCTGCTGCCGAACACCGACCTGGCGCATGCCGCCGCCATGGCCGAGCAATTCCGCCAGGAGTTGGCTCGCGACGGCCTGCGCCTGGGCGAGCAGCTACTGCCGCTGACCGCCAGCCTCGGTGTCGGTAGCTTCGACGTCGAACAGGACGCCGAAGCCGAGGCCTTCTTCCGTCGGGTCGACCGCGCCTTGTATCGCGCCAAGGCCCAGGGGCGCGATCGCCTGGTGTACGCCTGAGCACGGCAACCCTTCGAGTAGTTTGCGTGGCCCCAGCTCGCTCCTTCGAGAGGCACCGAGGTCAAGACGAGGCAAAACGCTATCACTCGACTAGGCTGATGCTGTAGTGGTCGGAGCGCGTGTCATGCAGCCTGAAGTGAAGATGTCCAGCAGTGCCTTCAAGCTGTGGCGCGAGGCGAACGACGTGCACGCGCGCTCGCGTTTCGGCGGCTTCTACTACCTGCTGGCCTGGTGCCTGTTGTGGCTGACCAGCCGCTCGCCGACGCAAAACCTCTGGCTATGGCTGGCCGGCGGCCTGTTGCTGTTGCTGTTCGTCGCCCTGCGCATCCTTCACGAACCTCGCGAGCAGTGCGGCGAGATCGGCCTGCAGCTTTGGCTGCGCCAGCACTGGCTGCTGATGCTGCTGCAGGCGCTGCTCTGGGGGCTGATGCTGGCCGGGGTCGAGCTGAGCCGGGCGCTGGACGTCTCGCACCTGATGGTGATGCTCAACGTGGTGGTGTTCGCCACCGCAATGGCTTTCACCTACCCGATGCGCCGCGGCCCCTGCGCCCTGGCCATGCTGCTGATCTACCTGCCGGCCACCGCGGTGAAGTTCTGGCAGGAGCGCGGCGCGCCGGCCGAGTCGGTGGCGCTGCTGATCTACCTGGCCTACATGATGCTGTTTCTCTACCGCTGGCACCGCGAGTACCGCATCGGCCTGGAGCGCGAGATGCGCCTGCGCCAGCACAGCGAAGAACTCGACCAGCGCAGCCGTACCGATGCCCTCACCGGGCTGGGCAATCGCTACCAGTTCAACGTGCTGCTGGCCAACTGGCTGGTCTACGTGCGGCGCCAGCACAGCCCGCTGGCCCTGGTGCTGCTGGATATCGACTGGTTCAAGCAGGTCAACGACCGCCACGGCCACAGCGCCGGCGACCTCTGCCTGCACCTGTTCGCCGAACGCATGCGCAAGGTGTTTCGCCGCGACAGCGACATCCTCCTGCGCCTGGGCGGCGAGGAGTTCGCCGTGCTGATGCCGCACACCAGCCTGGAGCAGGCCCTGCACCTGGCCGAACGCTTTCGCCGCGAACTGGAGCAGGAGCCGCTGCAGCTGCCGGCGCTGAGCCTGTCGATCACCTGCAGCATCGGCGTCGGCGACTACCTGCCGCTGTGCGACGACTCGCCGGAGGCCTTCTACAAGCGGGTCGACGACGCCCTCTACCAGGCCAAGAGCAAGGGCCGCAACCGTGTCGAACTGGCCTGAGCCGGCCTGCTGGCGTAGGTGGCGCCGCGCGGCGATCCGCTTTGGCCTTGTAGGGTGGGCTTTAGCCCACCAAGGGTGGTTGGCGTGGGCTAAAGCCCGCCCTACGGCCTTTGCGCCCACTCCCAACGCTTAACACAGGCATAGCCTTATCCCCCGAGACGGCCGGCTAGACCGTCTTGGCCATGCGCCCGGCCAGCAGCGCCCAGCCCAGCATCAGCGCGCAGAGGATCGCCAGCGGCCAGATGCGCCACTGCAGGTAGGGCGTCAGCCCCGCCATAGGCAGCACTTCGCCGTAGAGCACGCCCTGTTCGAACTGCGGCAGCTCGAACTGGATGCGGCCCTGTGGGTCGATCACCACCGTCATGCCGTTGTTGGTGGCGCGGATCATCCAGCGGCCGGCCTCCAGCGCACGCATCTGCGCCATCTGCAGGTGCTGCAGCGGGCCGATGGAGGTGCCGAACCAGGCGTCGTTGCTCACCGTCAGCAGGATCTCGCTATCGGCCGCCAGCGCCGCGGCGAACTCCGGGTAGACCACCTCGTAGCAGATGTAGGGCGCCACCCGGTAACCCTTGGCCAGCAACGGCGGCTGCTCGGCCGGGCCGCGGGCGAAGTCGGACATCGGCAGGTCGAAGAAGGCGATCAGCCCGCGCAGCAGCTCCTGCAGTGGCACGTACTCGCCGAAGGGCACCAGCTTCTGCTTGAGGTAGGTGCCCTGGCCGTCGCCGAAGCTGGTGATGGCGTTGTAGTAACGCAGCTCGCCGCGTTCATTGGTCTGGCGCACCGGCACCCCGGTGATCAGCGCGCTGCCCTGTTCGCGGGCGAAGCGATCCATCACGCCGATATAGCCTTGCGCTAGATCCTTGAGCACCGGGATGGCGGTTTCTGGCCAGACCAGCAGGTCCACCCGCTCGGCGCTGAAACTGAGGTCGCGGTACAGCGCCAGCTGGGCGTTGAGCTGGGCCGGGTCCCATTTAAGGTTCTGTTCGACGTTGCCCTGCACGGCGGCGACCGTCAGGCTGTCGCCGGCCGGACGAGTCCAGGGGCGATCCTTGAACGCCGGACCGGCGACCCAGGGCGTCAGCAGCAGCACCAGGCCGACGGCTAGGAAGGCCTTGCGCGCCCGCAGGCGCGGCAGGTTGACCAGCAGCGCCGCGGACAGCGCCAGACTGAAGGAAATCAGCCAGACTCCGCCGAGCGGGGCCAGGCCGGCCAGCGGCCCGTCCAGCTGGCTGTAGCCGGCGTAGAGCCAGGGAAAGCCGGTGAGGAACCAGCCGCGGAACACTTCCTGAGCCAGCCACAGGGCGGCGAAGGCCAGCGCGTCGGCCAGCGGCGCCTCGCTGCGGCGCAGCCAGCGCGCCCAAAGCGCGGCGGCCAGGGCGAAGAACAGGCCGAGACCGGCGACGAAACCCAGGGTGAGGAAACCGGCCAGCGCCGGCGAGGCAGCACCGTAGTCATGGATGCTGACGTAGACCCAGCTGGTGCCGGCGGCGAACAGGCCGAAGCCATAGCTCCAGCCGCGCAGCGCCGCCTGGCCGGGGCGAAGCTCGCGCAGGCCCAGGTAGAGCAGGGCGATCGACAGCAGGGCCAGGGGCCAGATATCGAAGGGGGCGAGGGCCAGCGGGGTGAGGGCGCCGGCGCCGAGTGCGAGCAGGTGGCCGGGCCAGCCCGGGCGAGTCATCCATTGCAACATGGGCAAGTCCTTGGATTCGGGTGGCGCAAGGGTAGGGGTAGGGAGCCGCCAGCGGCAAGCCTCAAGCCACAAGCGAAGGCAACTGCATGAATGGGTAGGGTGGACATGGCGACACCTTGTCCACCATTGCCGGTTCCGCGCTGGACAAGCCTGGCGGCATGTCCGGCCTGGGCCTCTGGCGGAACCGGTTGGTTGGTGCGCGCGGCGCACCCCACGGCTAGAATCCGGCGAACTTCAGATAGCTGCCGGTAATCGCATCGCCCCAGAGCAGGGCGATCCAGCCGGCAATGGCCAGGTAGGGGCCGAAGGGGATCGGCGTGCCGGCGTCGCTGCCGCGCAGGCGCAGCATGATGACCCCGAGCACCGCGCCGACCAGCGACGACAGCAGGATGGTCAGCGGCAGAATCTGCCAGCCGCCCCAGGCGCCGAGCATGCCCAGCAGCTTGAAATCGCCATAGCCCATGCCTTCCTTGCCGGTGATCAGCTTGAACAGCCAGTACACCGACCACAGGCTCAGGTAGCCGGCAATCGCCCCCCACAGCGCGTCTTCCAGGCTGGTGAACAGACCGAAATAGTTGACGATCAGCCCCAGCCACAGCAGCGGCAGCACCAGCACATCGGGCAGCAATTGGTGGTCGGCATCTATCAGGCTCATCGCCAGCAGGCCCCAGGCCAGCACCAGCATGGCGCCGGCCTGCCAGGTAAAGCCGAAGTGCCAGGCGATGTAGCCAGAGAGCAGCCCGCAGGCCAGCTCCACCAGCGGGTAGCGCTTGCTGATCGGCGCCTTGCAGTTCGAACACTTGCCGCGCAGGAACAGGTAGCTGATCACCGGGATATTCTCCCAGGGACGGATTTCATGGCCGCAGCTGGGGCAACTGGAATTGGGCAGAACCAGGTTGAAAGTCTGCGCCTTGGGCGCCGGCGGCAACTCCAGCACCTCGCGCGCCTGGCTCTGCCAGTCGCGCTGGAGCATCAGCGGCAGGCGGTAGATCACCACGTTGAGGAAACTGCCGATCAGCAGGCCCAGCAGCAGGGCGCAGAAAACAAAGGCCAGCGCATGGCTGGCCAAAAAATCCAGCAGCATAAGTCAGCCGACCACCGCGCCCAGTTGGAAAATGGGCAGGTACATCGCCACGATCAGGCCGCCCACCAGTACGCCGAGCACTGCCATTATCATCGGCTCCATCAGCGTGGTCAGGTTGTCCACGGCGTTATCCACTTCCGCTTCGTAGAAGCTGGCGGTCTTGTCCAGCATCTCGTCCAGCGAGCCGGCTTCCTCGCCGATGGCGGTCATCTGCACGGCCATGGTGGGGAAGATGCCGGTGGTGCGCATGGAGAAGTTCAGCTGGGTACCGGAAGACACATCGACCTTGATCTTGTTCACTGCATTGCGAAACACCACGTTACCCGTGGCACCGGCCACCGAGTCGAGCGCATCGACCAGCGGTACACCGGCGGCGAAGGTGGTCGCCAGGGTACGGGCGAAGCGCGCCACCACCGCCTTGTACAGGATGTCGCCGACGATGGGCGCCTTGAGCAGGGCTCTGTCGAGGGCGTCGCGAAATTTCTCCGAACGTTTGTAGGTCTGGGTAAAGGCGAATGTTGCGACGAACACCACACCCAGCACCACGAACCACCACCGCTGCAGCCCGCGGGAAAGATCCACCACCATCTGGGTGAAGGCCGGCAGTTCCGCACCGAAGCCCTGGAACACCGACTCGAACTGCGGCACCACCTTGATCAACAGAATTGCGGTCACGATCACGGCCACCACTATCACCGCGATCGGGTAGGTCATGGCCTTCTTGATCTTGGCCTTGAGTGCCTCGGTCTTTTCCTTGTAGGTGGCGATACGATCCAGCAGGGTTTCCAGGGCGCCGGACTGCTCGCCCGAGTCCACCAGGTTGCAGTACAGATCGTCGAAATACATCGGCTTCTTGCGCAGGGAGGCGGCAAAGCTGTTGCCCGCGGCGACTTCCTGTTTCACCTCGTCGATCAGTTTGCGCATATTGGGGTTGTCGAAGCCCTCGCCGATGATGTCGAACGACTGCAGTAGCGGGACCCCGGCCTTCATCATGGTGGCCATCTGCCGGGTGAACAGGGCGATGTCCATCGGCTTGATCTTCTTCCCCGCGGCAAATAACGGCGCGGCCTTCTTGCGTACCTTGAGCGGGTTGATGCCCTGCTTGCGCAGTTGCGCCTTGACCAAGGCAGGGGATTGGCCGGACAACTCGCCCTTGACCTTGCCGCCTTTCCTGTCGGTACCTTCCCAGGCGAATACGCTGGTTTTTAGTGCTTTTGCCGCCATGGATTAATCCTTGGTCACGCGGTTGACTTCTTCCAGGCTGGTGATGCCCTGCATCGCCTTGAATAGCCCAGAGGTGCGTAGATCGTTGAAGCCATCGGCTTTCGCCTGTGCGGCAATTTCGATGGAGTTACCTTCTGCCATGATAATGCGTTGCAGTGAAGGCGTGATTTTAACTACTTCATAAATCCCCACCCTTCCTTTATAGCCACCTTTGCAATTGTCGCAGCCATTGGGGGCGTAGAGCTTGAAGCTGCCGATTCTGCTTTCGGGGAAGCCCTCCTTGAGCAGAACCTCCCGCGGCACTTCCACTTCCTTCTTGCAGCTGCAGAGTTTGCGTGCCAGGCGCTGGGCAATGATCAGGTTGACCGAGGTGGCGATATTGAAGGCCGGCACGCCCATATTGCGCAGGCGGGTCAGGGTTTCCGCGGCGCTGTTGGTATGCAGGGTGGACATCACCATGTGCCCGGTCTGCGCAGCCTTGATGGCGATCTCGGCGGTTTCCAGATCGCGAATCTCGCCGACCATGATCACGTCCGGGTCCTGACGCAGAAAGGCGCGCAGGGCCTGGGCGAAGTCCATGCCGTGCTTGGGGTTGACGTTGACCTGGTTGATGCCTTCCAGGTTGATCTCCACCGGGTCTTCCGCAGTGGAGATATTGATATCCGTGGTGTTGAGGATATTCAGGCCGGTGTAGAGCGACACCGTCTTGCCGGAGCCGGTGGGGCCAGTGACCAGGATCATGCCCTGCGGTTGTTTCAGGGCGGTCATATAGAGGTCTTTCTGGTACTCCTCGTAGCCCAGCGCGTCGATGCCCATCTGCGCGCTGGTGGGGTCGAGAATCCGCATCACGATCTTCTCGCCCCACAGGGTGGGCAGGGTGTTGACACGAAAATCGATGGCCTTGTTCTTCGAGATCTTCATCTTGATCCGGCCATCCTGCGGCTTGCGTCGCTCGGAGATATCCAGCTGCGCCATGACCTTGAGGCGCGCCGAGAGGCGGCTGGAGAGCTGGATCGGCGGGCGGGCGACCTCGTGCAGGATGCCGTCGGTGCGAAAGCGCACGCGGTAGACCTTCTCGTAAGGCTCGAAGTGCAGGTCGGAGGAGCCGCCCTTGATGGCATCCAGCAGCATCTTGTTGATAAAGCGCACCACCGGCGCATCGTCGGCGTCGCCGCCAGTGCCGCCGTCGTCCTTGTCGTCGTTGACGGCTTCCACGTCCAGCCCATCGAGGTCGACGTCGGCCAGGTCTTCCATGCCGGTATTGCCGGTATCGAAGAACTTGTCCAGCGCCTCGCCAAGTCGGTCGTCCTCGACCAGCAGCGCCTCGGTGCTGAGGCCGGTGCTGAACTGCACATCTGTAACCGCCTGGTGGTTGGTCGGGTCGGACAGGGCGATAAACAGTTTGTTGCCACGGCGGTATAGCGGCAGCACGCGGTGTTGGCGGCACAGCTTCTCGCTGATGATGTCGCGCGGCTGGCTGTCCTTGTCCACGGCCGTCAGATCGAAGTAGGGCACGCCGAACTGCTCGGAGGCGATCTCCGCCAGCGCCCGGCTGGAGGCCAGCTTGTTCTGCACCAGATACGACACCAGGGGGATCTTGTTGCGCAGAGCCTGCGCCTGGGCCTGGCTGGCGGCGCGCTCGTCGAGCAGTTCGGCATTGACCAGTTGCCGGGCCAGGCCGGTCAGGGAGGGGGCGTCGTTCATCGCACTTCGCTAATTAGGAATGTCATTGAGAGTGCTGAACTTATAGCCCAATAGCGCGGCGAGCCCAAGTGCGGCATAACAAGCTGACAAAAAATGTCATTTGCTGCCGTTGTGGGTGGTTGTGAGAGGGCGAGAAAGCTTGGGTACCCCTGGTTGTGTGGGATTTGTAGAGTTGGCACGCCGCCTGCTTCGTGCCTGTCAGGTCGCTGACCTTAACCACAATTAGGAGCTTGCCCATGAAGTCTCTCAAGAAGCAAAAGGGTTTTACCCTGATCGAGCTGATGATCGTTATTGCGATCATCGGTATTCTGGCCGCAATTGCTATTCCCCAGTTCAACGAGTACCGCGCGAAGGCGAATGACACGACTTCTACTGCTGACGCCAAGAATGGCATCACTGCCATTATTTCCTCTCTGCGTTAATTTTAAGGTGCATACGATGAAAAAGATTACGCTGATAGCCTTTGGTGTTCTGGCATCTGCCGCGGCTCATGCTGTGCAGTTTGAGAACAGTGGTGCGTTCCGCATGACCGATTGTGCGCTCTTGAATGAAAACGTTCAGATCAACCTTTCTGCTGGCGTGAGGGCTGGCGTGGTATGCAACCAAGCCACTGGTGTGGCAATTGGTACCTGCCACATTGGTGGTCGTACAGCTGCTCGTGAGGTAGAAGTTCTCGTTCCTTCAACTGATCCAAATGCCGCACCGGGTACGCTGGTGTCGCAGAACCCGCCAGTATTCCAAACTCGTACCGGCCCGGTAGTTGCTACGGCATCTACTCGTCAAGGCACCGTAGTGCCGCTTTATCCGCAAGGTGCAGCTTGCACTGCCGAGATTGCAGAAGCACAAGCTACTGCTCGTCTTGCGCAGTAAGTGACGTTGTAGCATGCATGGAGAGTAAATCTCTCCATGCATGCTTGGGTCTTTGGTCGGTTATTCGGGTGTTTGTTGGGTTTTAATTTTATGGGTAGTTCTGTTGTTTATACTTAAAGTGTTAATTTTTTCTATGAGTGCTTCAAGCTGGCGTTAAGTGTTTATTATGTTGAGTTTTTCTGGTGTTTCAATTGGGCTGGTTCTAGCTCTCCGCGCGCGCTACCTATGGCTTAGTGGTCTTTCGTTGTTCGTGCTGGTATTGGCTGTCCTTCTGGCTGCCCAATTCAGTGGAAGGCAGCCTGCGACCGTCGCTTTGGATGTTGGTCTGTCAGTCATGAGGGTTACGCTACCCGTAGTCTCTATTCTGATGGCTCAAGCACTGATATCTCATGAGTTTGAGCGTCGCTATTTTCTCAGCTTTTTACCCTATCCGCGTCCACGATTCAGGTTTTTGCTGGAGCGCTTTATTGCTATTATTATCTTAGTTGTTAGTCTTTTGATAGCAATGTCACTGATGTTGGCGGTTTTGACTAAGGCGGTGGCTAGTTATGAACAGGCTACGCCGGTTGATTTGGCGTGGCGTTACTCAATAGTTGTTGCCTTTTTGGGGGTGGATTTAATACTCCTTTCTGCTTTTTCAGTCTTGCTCTCCGTGGTAGCCTCGACTGCTAGCTTTGTGTTGATTGGTACTATTGGCTTTATGGTGTTGGCGCGCTCTTATGCTGCTGTTATTGACTTGCTAAGTCGTAACGGGTCGCTGGTTGGGGATGCGGAGAGCTATAGTGCAGGTGTTAGTTTGCTCTTTTACGTTTTTCCTAATCTTGGGGCGCTTGATGTGCGCTCTATTGCCTTGTACAGCACGATGAAGTTCTTTCCTGCGGATTGGATGTGGCTAATCCTCTCTTGTTTGTCTTATCTAATTGCGGTGTTGGCGCTTTCGGTGTGGATGCTGCAGTGCAAGAGATTGGCATGAGTGTTGTAAGGCGTAATATTGCGCTGTTGGCTGGCTGTTTGTCAGCTCTTGCATTTTGGGGGCTTTCTATTTTTGGGGGGCAGCGTTCACTGGTAAGTATGGTCCCTGAGGTCTCAGATAGAGTTGTCCTCTCTGCACCTGTGTTGTCAATGCTCTATGGGGGTGATCGCTTTCTAGCGGCTGATATGGAAGTGATGCGATTGGCTGCGACGGGAATGGACGATGGCTTTGCTGATGCTAGTTATCTTATCCGTGCTCAGCGTGTTGTATCAGAACTGAACCCTTGTCACGAGGATAACTACTATTTGGCTAATGGTCTCCTTGCTTGGGGGGGGGCGGTTGCAGAGGGAAACGAGATCCTTCGCCGTGCTATAGACTGCCGCTTTTGGGATGGACTGCCCGCGTTTTTCTATGGAATTAATCTGTCATTCTTCGACCAAAACGTTGAGGAGGCTTCTTTGGCGCTGGAGCAGTCGGCGCATCGCTGGCCGGAGAATGCTGCGGCACTGCGCAAGCTGGCCATAATGTTGAGGGTAGAAAAGTTTTCTGATGAGCGTCTTGCTCTTAGTTATTTGGTTCGGCAGCGGGATCTAACCACTGACGTTCAGTTGCGGGAAATGCTGGACCGTCGTGTCATTCGCTTGCAAGGCTTGGTCGACCTCCGTTTCGCCCAGCGACGTTATGAATCTAAGTATGGTCCTCTAAATGACCTGGCACAGCTCGTCAGTTCTGGTGAGTTGGAGGTTATTCCCGATGATCCTTTGCGTCTGGGGTACGAATTACGTGAAGGGCGCGTCGAATTACGTAAACTGAAAATCGCCGGCATGGAGGAGCAGCCTTGAGCGCTGTATTGGAGTTCAAAGGCGTCAGCCATACCTTCCGTACCAAAGGCAATGGAGTTCGCGCACTGAGTGAAGTTAGTTTCACTCTTGCGGAGGGTGAAGTATTCGGTTTTGTGGGGCCCAACGGCGCCGGCAAGTCCACCACCATCAAGGTGATGTTGGACATCATCAACGACTATCAGGGTGCGGTGAGTATCTACGGTGTGGACGCGCATCGCGCCGAGGCGCGTCAGCCGCTGGCCTTCGTGCCTGAGGCTCCGGCGCTTTACGAGCAGTTCACCCCGCTGGAGATCCTGCGCATGGGCCTGTCCATGTACGGCATCAAACGAGCGGATGCCGATGCCTGGTGCATGCACTGGCTGGAGCGCTTCTCCGTGGATATGAACGCCAAGCGGCGTATCCGCGAGTTGTCCAAGGGTAATGTGCAGCGCGTGGCGCTGGCTCATGCCATGGTGGTGCAGCCCAGGCTGCTGGTGTTGGACGAGCCGTTGTCCGGGCTCGACCCGGTGGGGCGCAAGGATGTGGTGGATATCCTCACCGAGTTCAAACAGCAGGGCGGGGCGATTTTCTTCACCTCCCATGTGCTGCACGACGTCGAGCGCATCGCCGACCGTTTCGGTTTCATCAACAAGGGCGAGCTGCTGACCGTGCGTTCCCCGCGCGAACTGGCCGCCGAGCGCGCCGACGATATGCTGGTGCGCTATCACGCCGCGCAGCCGATCGGCGAGCAGGTTCGCGTGTTGCGCGAGGGTGAGTTCGAGTGCGAGGTGATGCAGGCGGATCTGCCGGCCTTTATCGCCCATCTGAACCAGATCGGCGGCCACCTGCTGACGATCAAGCCGGCGGTTTCCCTGGAAACCGTGTTCTTCAATATCCTCGAAGGGGCCGCGCGCCAGGCGTCGTAAGCCGAACGCTCTGCGCGTAGGGTGGATGAAGCTTTTTCATCCACCTTCCGGTGCTGTGGCGGATCGGCGAAGCGTGATCCAGCCTGTGAGCTCGCTATCGAGTAGCCCGGATTGCATCCGGGCTACGCAGGGTGGTTACAACGCCAGTCGCATCGACAGGTCCACCGCCTTCACGTCCTTGGTCAGGGTGCCCAGCGAGATGTAGTCCACGCCCGTCTCGGCGATGCTGCGCAGGGTGCTGTCGTTGATGCCGCCGGAGGCTTCCAGCTTGGCGCGGCCGGCGGTCAGGCGTACGGCCTCGCGCATATCTTCCAGTGAAAGCTCGTCGAGCATGACGATATCGGCGCCGGCTGCCAGGGCCTGGCGCAGTTCTTCCAGGTTCTCCACTTCCACCTCCACCGGCTTGCCCGGGGCGATCTGTTGGGCGGCGCTGATGGCCTGGGCGATGCCGCCGCAGGCGGCGATATGGTTCTCTTTAATAAGGAATGCGTCGTACAGGCCGATGCGGTGGTTGTGGCAGCCGCCGCAGGTCACCGCGTATTTCTGCGCCAGGCGCAGGCCGGGCAGGGTCTTGCGGGTGTCCAGCAGCTTTACCGCGGTGCCTTCGACCAGTTCGGCGTAGTGGCGGCAGCGGGTGGCGACGGCCGACAGGGTCTGCAGGAAGTTCAGCGCGCTGCGTTCGCCGCTAAGCAGGGCGCGGGCCGGGCCTTCGACGCTGAACAGGGTCTGCTCGGCGCTGACCCGGTCGCCGTCCTGCACCTGCCAGTGCACCGCCACGCGCGGGTCGAGCTGGCGGAATACCGCATCGACCCAGGCCGTGCCGCAGACCACCGCCGCCTCGCGGGTGATGACGCGGGCGCTGGCCAGGCGCTCGGCGGGAATCAGCTGGGCGGTGATGTCGCCGCTGCCGATGTCCTCGGCCAGGGCGCGGCGGACATTGGCCTCGATTTCGGCGGTGAGGTCGGCGAGGGTGAGGTTGGGCATGGTCGGCTCCGGGTCGGGGGTGCGGCGATTATAGGGGCAGCCGACCATTGGTGCAGCGGGCTGACGCATGGGCCGTTACGCTGTAGGTGTGGCGCTCGTCCCGTGGCGACGACCGTCCGGAGGTGGTCGGGCACTATCTGTGACCTGGGTCATGGATGTGGGAAAAATTGGCTTGGTGTGGCGTGAAGCCTCCCTATAATGCCTTTACTTTTTTCATTATTGACGCCAGGCCTTTGACGTTACGGACGACGCTCGGTTGACGCTGTGCAGACCAGAAGGCCCGAGTTCGGGCAGTCTGCGGGAGACTAGAATGAAGACCGACGCGAATGTGGTGCCTCTGAACAAGGCCGCCGCTGAGCAATCGCCAACTTCGCCGGTAGGAAGACTGCCCGTGGCGCTGATTCAGGTGCGTGACAAAGCTGCGCAACAGCTCAAGCAGAGCCTGCAGAGCCTGTTCGACAACGCCGACGATACCCTCTTCGAGATGGCCGACCGGGCGACCAGCAATGCCGAGCAGAACGCCTTCTTCGAGGCCATGCGCGACCTGCGCCTGAAGCGCAAGAACATCGAGCGCGGTTTCCTGCAGAAGGTCTTCGAATCCTTTTCCAGCCTCAATCAGTACGAAATCGGCAGGCCGCAACCGGCGCTGGATGCGGTGTCGTTCGACAGCCTGAGCCTGGTGCAGAACGACGAGCTGGAAGAAACCGTGGCCCTGGATGCCATGGTGGCCAAGGTAATGAGCCGTGACGGCGTCGCCCTCGGGCACCTCACCACCCGTCTCAATGCGGTGATCAGCAAGAAGCTCGACGACAAGAGCAACCCGCTCGGGCCGACCCAGCTCAGCGAGCATTTCCTCGATGCCTGCAGCAGCCTGGGCGTGGAAATCAAGGTCAAGCTGATCATCCTCAAACTGTTCGAAAAATACGTGCTGGGCGGCAGCGATCTGCTCTACGCCGAGGCCAACCAGGCACTGGTGGTCGCCGGTGTGCTGCCCGAACTGAAGTCCGCCGCGCCGCGTCGGCAGCAGCGTCCGGCCGCCTCCGTACACGCCCACGGCGCCGGCGAGGAAGGCATTCCGCTGCTGGAAGGAGCCGGAGAGGGTGTGCAGGAGGTGTTCGGCGCCCTGCAGGAGCTGCTCTCCCAGGTGCGCGGCACGGCGATGCCCAGGCGCGCCCAGGTGGCCGATGCGCTGCCGATTTCCAGCAACGACCTGATGCGCCTGCTGTCGCACATGCAGCAGCGCGCGCCGGCACAGGTCAGCGTGGCCGATTTCGACCTGCGCGATCAGCTCGAGCAGCTGCTGGTGCGCGCCAGCGCCAAGAGCGGCAAGGCGCGCGTGGTCGGCGAAGTCGACGAGGACGTGATCAACCTGGTGTCGATGCTGTTCGAGTTCATCCTCGACGACCGTACCCTGCCGGACTCACTCAAGGCGCTGATCGGCCGTCTGCAGATTCCCATGCTCAAGGTCGCGGTGCTGGACAAGACCTTCTTCAGCCGCGGCAGCCACCCGGCGCGCCGGCTGCTCAACGAGATCGCCTCGGCGGCCCTGGGCTGGGTCGATCAGGACGACGCCCAGCGCGACAGCCTGTACCAGAAGATCGAACAGGTGGTGCAGCGCCTGCTCAACGATTTCGTCGACGACCCGAGCATCTTCTCCGAGCTGCTCGCCGAGTTCATGGCCTTCACCGGCGACGAGCGTCGGCGCAGCGAGCTGCTCGAACAGCGCACCCGCGATGCCGAGGAAGGCAGCGCCAAGGCTGAGCTGGCCCGCCGCGAGGTGGAGCAGGCCTTGAACGAGCGGCTGCTGGGCAAGACCCTGCCCGAGGTGGTGGTGCGCTTGCTGCAGGAAGCCTGGAGCAAGGTACTGATGCTCTCCTGCCTCAAGCATGGGGTGGATTCGCCGGAGTGGCAGGCGGCTCTGCAGACCATGGACGATCTGGTCTGGAGCGTGGCGCCGCATGAAGATCCCGAGGCGCGCTTGCGCCTGCTGGAACTGGTGCCCGGCTTGCTCAAGGCACTGCGCGAGGGGATGGCCAGTGCGGCCTTCGATCCCTTCTCCACCAGCGAGTTCTTCAGCCAGCTGGAGGTGCTGCACGTACAGGCCTTCCAGCGTTTCAAGCGCGCCGCCCCGGAGGCTGAGGTAGCCCCGGCCGCGCTCGACGAAGAGCAGCGCAGCGCCCTGGCCGAAGCCGGTCTCGAGCTGCCGCTGCTGGAGCTGCCGCCGGCCGAGCCAGCCGAGGACGCACCGGCGATGGTCGAGGTGATCGAGGAGATCGTTCTCCTGGCGCCCGGCCAGACCCACCCGCAGGAGCCGGAAGTGGCGCTGCCGGACGACGACGAGGCGCTGCTGCAGGTGGACAACCTGCGCGTCGGTAGCTGGGTCGAGTTCCAGGAAGACGAGGAGCACAAGCTGCGCTGCAAGCTGGCGGCGATCATCAAGCCCACCGGCAAGTTCGTCTTCGTCAACCGCACCGGCATGAAGGTGCTGGAGAAGACCCGCACCGGCCTGGCCGTGGAGTTCCGCCGCAACGCCATCCGCCTGCTCGACGACGCGCTGCTGTTCGACCGCGCCCTGGAGTCGGTGATCGGCAATCTGCGCAAGCTGAAGAACGCCTGAGGCGTTCTGCCGGGCCACCCATGTGGCCCCGGCGATGCTGATGCGGCGTGCGCCGCTGTTGGGCTTCGTCGCGGGCTTCTCAGCCCAACCTACGACCACGAAGCCGCGTGCCCGATTTCCGGGCCGAATCTTTTCCAATCCTTGCGCGCCCTTGGCCGCTGCGGCTGGCTGCTCTAGAGTGGGGCCTCGTTCAGGAGCGCCCCATGCAGCTTGACCCCTCCACCGGCTGGTTCCAGGGCATTGGCCATTGCCCTTCGCCAAATTTCAATGCGCGGCCAAGCGGCGAGGTATCGCTGCTGGTGGTGCATAACATCAGCCTGCCGCCCGGGCAGTTCGGCACCGGCAAGGTGCAGGCGTTCTTCCAGAACCGCCTGCCGCTGGACGAGCATCCCTTCTATGCCGAGATCGCCACGCTGCGGGTCTCCGCGCATTTCTTCATCGAGCGCGACGGTACGCTGACCCAGTTCGTCTCCTGCCTGGATCGCGCCTGGCATGCCGGGCAGTCCTGGTTCGAGGGGCGCGACAACTGCAACGATTTTTCCCTCGGCGTGGAGCTGGAAGGCACCGACGAGCAGCCCTACACCGATGCCCAGTATGCCTGTCTGGGCGAGCTGACGCGCCAGTTGCTGGCCGCCTACCCGGCGCTGTCGGCGCAGCGCATTCGTGGCCACAACGATATCGCGCCCGGGCGCAAGACCGACCCGGGGCCGGCCTTCGACTGGTCGCGTCTGCACGCCGCGCTCAAGGATTAAAGGAGAAGTACGATGAGTTTTCTGGTGATTCTGCTGGTGCTGTGGGTCGAGAAGTTTTCCGCCTGGCGCCTGCGCATCCAGCAGGACGGCCCCTGGCTGGCCCAGTTGCAGCGGCTGCAGCAGGGCAGCCTGCAGCAGGCGCCCTGGTTGTGCCTGGCGGCGCTGGTGCTGGTGCCGGTGCTGGCGCTGGGCCTGGTGCTGCTGGTGCTCGAACCGGTGGCCTACGGCTGGCTGGCGCTGCCGGTGCACCTGCTGGTGCTGATCTACAGCCTGGGACGGGGCGATCTGCTGACCGCGCTGGGACCGTTTCGCGACGCCTGGCGCCGCGGTGACGGGCAGGCGGCCTACCACGTGGTGGAGCGTGACCTGGCGCTGCAGCCGGAGGAGGGCGCCGAACTCCTGCAGCAGGTGCAGGGGCATCTGCTGTGGCAGGCCTACCAGAGTTTCTTCGCGGTGATCTTCTGGTACCTGTTGCTCGGACCCATGGCCGCCCTGGCCTATCGCCTGCTGGCGCTCTGCGCCGAACATGCCGAGCAGCCGGCGCTGCGCGAACGCGCGGTGCAGCTGCGGCACGCCTTCGACTGGCTGCCGGCGCGGGTACTGGCCTCCAGCTTCGCCCTGGTCGGCAATTTCGTCGCGGTCAGCCGCGCCTTGCTGCACGAGCTGCTCAGCTGGGACATTTCCGCGGCGCAGCTGGTGATCAAGGCCGGGCGGGCCGCCGGGGAAATGCCGGCGCCGGTGCTGGGCGAGGCGGGCGTCGATACCCTGGATCAGCTCTGGCAGCTGCTGATCCGCGCCGCGGTGGTCTGGTACGCCGGCTACGCGCTGTGGGTTCTGCTGGTCTGAGCGCAATCGGCGATCAACGTGGAACCCGAAATCCGCGGCGGTTGCATGGTCCGGATTACGGCTGCGGCTAATCCAGGCGACGGATGGCGGGTCTAATCCCCTAGGGACGGACGCTTAACCTTAAGTTACAGAGATCGGCGTCGATAACGGGTATATAGGAGGCCGTAGTCGATCCTGTTTTCGTGATGTCCGTCTCACTGCCTGCCTGTATAGACGGCGCCTACTCACATACAGATCGGGCTGCACAGGACGCCGTCGTCAGCCCATGAGAGGCTCGGCGGCGGTCCAGGCAACACTCATAACAATAATGGCAACTGGAGACGTCTAGTGAAGACCGTGTTGTATCCGGCCATCGCGCTGATGAATCGCCTCAGCTTCGGCATGAAGTTCAGCCTGATCAGCGTTCTGTTCTTCCTGCCCATGCTGGTCACCAACTTCTACCTGGTGCGTGACTCCTATCGCCAGTTCGTCGGCACCCAGAGCGCACTGGAAAGCCTCGAGTTGCTCGGCGACAGCCTGCAGTTGCGCCGCGATCTGGAGAACCTCAACGACCTGGTGCAGATCAACGCGATGATCGGCCAGTCCGGTCAGGCCGGCGATCTGGAGGGGCGCATCAAGCAGTTGCAGCAGGCGCTCGACGCCGGCCTGCAAGGCCTCGAGCCGGTGGTGCGCGATGCCGAGCAGGCCGCCGAGTTCTCCGCCAAGCGCGACGAGATGCTCGCCGCACTGAAGAGCGCCGAGGCCGAGACCTCGTTGCAGAGCAAGACGGTGATAGTCGAGAAGCTGCTCGGCTCCTCCCAGGTGTTCATCAAGCTGGTGGCCAGCCAGGCCGGCCTCAGCCAGGACCCGCAGCGGCAGGTGCGGCAGATCACCGAGCTGATCGCCAACGTCACCCCGCAGGTCACCGATGTGCTCAGCCAGGGCCGGGCCATCGGCTCCTACTCCCTGGGCCAGGGCTTCCTTAACTCCGCGGCCAGCACCAAGTTCGACGACCTGCTGCTGCAACTGGAGAAGCTGCACGCCGAGTACGGCCTCAACCTGCAGGAAGCGCTGGCCGGCAACGTCGCCGCGCAGAACGGCCTGGGCAGCCTGGCCGAGGCCAGCCGGCAGACCCTCAAGGACAGCGCCGTGCTGTTCGAGGATCAGGTGATCATCGCCGACAGTCTGGACACGCCCTGGGCGCAATTCTACGACCAGGTCAGCCAGCAGATGGCCAAGACCCATGCCTTCAACGACGGCCTGCTGGCCTTCCTCGACAGCCAGCTGAGCGAGCGCCTGAACGACAACCGCGCGCAGATGGTGCTGCTGGTGGCGGCCCTGGTAGTGGTGTTCCTGTTGATTCTCTACCTCTACGCCGGCTTCTACGTCTCCACCCGCGCCACCCTGAAGACCCTCGGCCAGGTGATGGAAAAGGTCGCTGCCGGCGACATGACCGTGAGCTTCCAGGCGCAGAGTCGCGACGAACTGGGTGAACTGGGCCAGGTGTTCAACCAGACCGTGGTGCGTATCCACGACCTGATCGAGCGGGTCGGCCACACCGTCGGCGAAGTCGAGGGCCAGGCCGACCGCGTCGAGCTGGTGTCCGGCGAGAGCAACCAGGCGGTGGCCGGCCAGCGCGCGCAGATCGAACAGGTGGCCACGGCGATGAACCAGATGTCCGCCACTGCCCAGGAAGTGGCGCGCAGCGCCGCCGCCGCGGTGGGCAGCGCGCAGAGCGTCAACCAGGAAACGGTCAGCGGCCGCGCCCTGGTCGAGACCCAGGTCGGCGCCATCCAGCGCCTGGCCGGCGAGATCGACCAGTCGGTGGCGGTGATCAACCAGCTGGCCAGCGACAGCGCCTCGATCAGCCAGGTGCTCGACGTGATCAAGGGCATCGCCGAGCAGACCAACCTGCTGGCGCTCAACGCCGCCATCGAGGCGGCGCGTGCCGGCGAGCAGGGCCGCGGCTTCGCCGTGGTGGCCGACGAGGTGCGCAACCTGGCCAAGCGCACCCAGCAGTCCACCGAGGAAATCGAGTCGATGATCGCCAAGCTGCAGGGCGGCGTCGGTGCGGCGGTCAAGGCGATGAACGCCAGCCACCAGATGGCCGATGGCACGGTCAGCGAGTCGGCCAAGGTGCAGCAGGCGCTGGAGAACATCCTCGGTGCGGTGGGCTTGATCGTCGACCAGAACCAGCAGATCGCCGCCGCCGCCGAGCAGCAGACCGCGGTGGCCCACGACATCGACCAGAACATCGTCGAGATCAACCACGCCGGTGAGCGTACCGCCGCCGGCGCCAGCCAGACCGAGCAGGCCAGCCGCGAGCTGAGCGAGCTGGTCTCGCGGCTCAAGCAGTTGATCGGCGCGTTTCGCGTCTAGTCCCTGGCGTGATACAGCTGGGCCCGCCCTCTGGCGGGCCTTTGCGTTTCTGCAGGTCGGGCGCGCAGGCTAGTGCACACGGCGCGCCCTACAGGGCGCCGCCGCTGTTTTCAGTAGCCCGTCTTGATCACCGCGATGCCCTTGTTCAGCACCTCGCGCCAGGCCTGGCGAGTATCCCCATCGCCCGCCTTGTCGTGCGCGCTGATGCTCAGCAGCAGCGCGTCGAGCCACAGGTCGTAGAGTTCGGGGCGGATGTCCAGGCGCTGGCGCGCTTGCGCGTCGCTCGGCCGTGCCGTGGCCGACTTCAGCCGTGAATGCCGCGGGCGGTCTCGATGATGTAGGTGATGATCGGCTTGGCGAGGAAGGCGAACAGGCACAGGCCCAGGCCGAGGAACAGGATGGCGGTACCCAGGCGGCCGGCCTTGGACTTCTTCGCCAGGTCCCAGATGATGAAGAACATGAACAGCATCAGCCCGCCGACCAGCACGTACATCATCAGGGCTTCGAATTGTTCGGTTTCCATGGGGCCTCGTGGTTCGGACGGCAAACGCGGGGCGCAGATTATACGCGCCCCGATCCGCCCTGCGGCATTTCCGCGCTGGGCCTGCGACCTTCAGTCGCGCAGGTGCTGCAGCGGCAGCTGGGTGCTGGAGAGGATCTGCTGCAGGACGAAGCTGGAGCGCACGCTGGAGACGCCGTCGATGCGGGTCAGGGTGCCGAGCAGCAGCTTCTGGTAGTGATCCATGTCCGGCACCACCACCTTGAGCTGGTAGTCGGCGTCCATCCCGGTGACCAGGCAGCATTCGAGCACCTCCGGGCACTTGCGGATCTGCTCCTGGAAATGCTCGAAACGCTCCGGGGTGTGGCGATCCATGCCGATCAGCACGTAGGCGGTCAGGCTCAGGCCGAGCTTCTTGCGATCGAGCAGGGCGACCTGGCCGAGGATGTAGCCGTCGTCCTCCAGCTGCTTGACCCGCCGCGAGCAGGGCGAGGGCGACAGGCCGATGCGTTCGGCCAGCTCCTGGTTGGACAGGCCGGCGTCGCGCTGCAATTCGGCGAGAATATTGAGGTCGTAGCGGTCGAGTTTGTCCACTTTTGGCTCGCTATCTGATTGGATTGCTTTTAATCATGCGCGCTTAGTTAAAAATTGCGCAAGTGACAGGTTTGTGAGCAATGTTCGCAATCTTTCTTCGGCGCTGCGGGCGTAAGCTTTCTCTCAGTTTCACGGCCCGGACGACAAGTCCCACCGGCCTCGCCCAACCAGGCGAGCCGGCGCCGCCGATCCCACCGGATCGCACCGGCACCCGGGTCCGCACTGCCCAACCAGGCGGGCGACGAAAGCGGCGACAACACCGCCAGCACCGGACAGATTTCCCGAGGGGGCCGCAAGGCCCCTTTTTTATTGGTCGCGTAGACGGCGAGTCGGGTTCGTAGGGTACGCCGCGCATCAGCCGTTCATCGGCTCTGGCCGCGAGCGGCAGCCTCAGCGCTCGACCACTTCCGGCGGGTCGGCGTGCACCAGCACCTCGGCGCGCGGGAATTCGCTGCGGATCGCCGCCTCCACCGCCACGCAGTGGGCGTGGGCTTGGGACAGGCTGATCTCGCCGGGCAGTTCCAGGTGCAGCTGGACGAACCAGCGGGTGCCGGAGATGCGCGTGCGCAGGTCGTGCGCGCCGAGCACGCCGGGCACGGCGCAGGTCAGTTGGTGCATGCGTGCGCTGATCTCCGGCGGCAGTTCCTGGTCCATCAGCACCGCCACCGCCTCGCGGACGATGCTGATGGCGCTCCAGAAGATGTAGCAGGCGATGCCGACGGCGAACAGCGCATCGCCCTGCTGCCAGCCGAGACTGGCCAGCAGCAAGGCCAGCAGGATGCTGCCGTTGAGCAGGATGTCCGAGCGGTAGTGCAGCGAGTCGGCGTGGATCGCGGTGGAGCCGGTCTGGCGCACCACGTGGCGCTGGAACAGCAGCAGGGCGACGGTCAGCGCCAGCGACAGCAGCATCACCGCGATGCCCAGGCCCTCGGCCGCCAGCGGCTGCGGCGCGAGCAGGCGCTGCACGCCCTGAATCCCCACCAGCACGGCGCTGATGCCGATGAACAGCGACTGGCCGAGGCCGGCCAGGGCTTCGGCCTTGCCGTGGCCGTAGCGGTGATCCTCATCGGCCGGCTGCAGGGCGAAGTGCACCGCCACCAGGTTGATCAGCGAGGCGGCGCTATCGAGCAGCGAGTCGGTGAGCCCGGCCAGCAGACTGACCGAGCCGCTCAGCCACCAGGCGATCGCCTTGGCCAGCACCAGACTCAGCGCCACCGCCAGCGCCGCGGCGGTGGCCAGGCGCATCAGCCGGGCATGCTGGCGCTGGATCTGCATGAGTGGCTCAGGCCGCCGGGCGCAGGCCGAAGGCGGCCAGTTGCTGGGCGCTGCCGCTGTGGCGGATCAGGCGCGGGTCGTCCAGCGGCAGCTGGTGACCGGTGCTGCGCTCGATCAGCGCCTTGAGGCCGGCCTGGTCGAGCTTGCCCTCGGCATCCACCAGTTGCTTGAGCTGCTGCGGGTCGAGCTGGGCGGTCTGGCCGCCGGGCAGGTAGATGGCGCCGGTGGCGAAGTCGATGGCGAAGGCGATCAGCCCGGGAATGACGAAGAACAGGATGCCGATGGCGTCCATGGCGGCGACCGCCGGGTCGATCTTGCCTTCGATCTGGCCGCGGCGATCCGGGTAGAACAGGGTGCCGCAGGCGGTCAGCTGGGTGAACAGGGCGACGGCGAGAACGCCGGCGATAACGCGGGATTGCGTGCGCATCGAGCACCTCCAGGGAGAAAAGTGGCGCAACTATAGCAAGGCGGTGATTGCAAAACTGCTGTCCGATCTCTCTGACCCGCGAGCCTGTTGGCAGTTCGCCGCTATAATCGCCGGCCTGCCGTGGAGAGCCCATGAACGCCCTGCCCATCGATGCCCTGCTGCCGGCCCTGCGCGAGGCCCTGGCCGCCCGTGACGAAGCCGTACTGGAAGCGCCGCCCGGCGCCGGCAAGACCACCCGCGTGCCGCTGGCGCTGCTGGACCAGGACTGGCTGGCGGGCCAGTCGATCCTCATGCTCGAACCGCGGCGCCTGGCCGCCCGCGCCGCCGCCGAGCGCCTGGCCAGCGAACTGGGCGAGCGGGTCGGCGAGACCGTCGGCTACCGCATCCGCCTGGACAGCAGGATCGGGCCGAACACCCGCATCGAGGTGGTTACCGAGGGCATCCTCGCCCGCCGCCTGCAGGACGATCCGGCGCTGGACGGCGTCGGCCTGGTGATCTTCGACGAGTTCCACGAGCGCAGCCTGGACGCCGATCTGGCCCTGGCGCTGTGCCTCAATGGCCGCGCCATGTTTCGCGGCGCGGACAGCGGTGCGCCGCCGCTCAAGCTGCTGCTGATGTCCGCCACCCTGGAAGGGCAGCGCCTGGCGGCGTTGCTCGGCGAGGCGCCAGTGCTGCGCAGCGAGGGCCGCATGTTCCCGGTGGACATCCGCTGGGGGGCGCCATCGCCGCCGGGCGAGTGGATCGAGCCGCGGGTGGTGCAAACCGTGCTGCAGGCGCTGGCCGACGAGCCGGGCAGTCTGCTGGTGTTCCTCCCCGGCCAGGCCGAGATCCGCCGCGTTGCCGAGCAGCTGGGCGAGGCCCTGGCCGGGCAGGGCGACATCCGGCTCTGCCCGCTGCACGGCGAGCTGGATCTGTCCGCCCAGCGCGCCGCCATTGAGCCGGCGCCGCCCGGCACGCGCAAGGTGGTGCTGGCCACCAATATCGCCGAGACCAGCCTGACCATCGACGGCGTGCGCGTGGTGGTCGACGCCGGCCTCGCGCGGGTGCCGCGTTTCGATCCGGCCAGCGGCATGACCCGCCTCGATACCCAGCGCATCTCGCGGGCCTCGGCCACCCAGCGCGCCGGGCGGGCCGGGCGCCTGCAGCCGGGCGCCTGCTACCGGCTGTGGTCGGAGCACCAGCACGAACAGCTAAGCGCCTATTCCGCGGCGGAGATTCTTCAGGCGGATCTGGCCGGGCTGGCCCTGCAGCTGCTGCGCTGGGGCGTGACGCCGCAGGAGCTGAGCTGGCTCGACGCACCGCCGCCCGCCGCCTACGCCCAGGCGCTGGAGCTGCTCGGCCGCCTCGGCGCGCTGGATGCGCGCGGCGCGCTCAACGCCCACGGCCAGGCCATGGCCGAGCTGCCGGCGCATCCGCGTCTCGCCCACCTGTTGCTGCGCGGCCAGGCGCTGGGCCTCGGCGCGCTGGCCTGCGACCTGGCGGCGCTGTTGTCCGAGCGCGATATCCTCCGCGGCGGCGGCGCCGATTTGCACAGTCGCCTGGCCCTGCTCAGTGGCGACAGCCGCGCGGCGCGCTCGGCGCAAGCTGGGGTACAGCGCGCCCGGCAACTGGCGCGGCAGTTCCAGGGCCTGCTCAAGGGCCGGCCAGTGACCCAGGCGGTGAGCGAGCCCGAGCACCCGCGCTGGCTCGGCTGCCTGCTGGCCTTCGCCTACCCCGATCGCATCGCCCAGCAGCGCCGCGCTGGTGGCGCCGACTATCGGCTGGCCAACGGCCGCGCCGCGCAGTTCGCTGAGAGTGACGCGCTGATGAAGCACGAATGGCTGGTGGTAGCCGATCTAGGCAGTCGCCAGGGCCAGCGCGAGGAGCGCATCTATCTCGCCGCCGACCTCGACCCAGCGTTGTTCGAGTGCGAGCTGGCCGAGCAGGTCGAGACGCTGGACGTGCTCGACTGGGACGAGCGCGAAGGCGTGCTGCGCGCCGAGCGTCAGCGCAAGGTCGGCGAGCTAGTGCTGCAGCGCCAGGCGCTGGCCGCGCTGGACGAGGAGGCGCGCTGCCGGGCGCTGGTCGGCCTGGTGCGGCGCAAGGGCCTGGAGCTGCTGCCCTGGACGCCGGAGCTGCGCCAATGGCAGGCGCGGGTGGCGCTGCTGCGCGAACTGGATATGCGGCAGCAGGGGCAGAGCGAATGGCCGGACCTGTCCGACGCCGCGTTGCTGGCCAGCCTCGAGCAGTGGCTGACGCCTTACTTGAGCAAGGTCAATCGTCTCAGCCACTTCGCCAGCCTCGACCTGCCTTCGATCCTGCAGACCCTGCTGCCCTGGCCGCTGCCGCAGCGTCTCGACGAGCTGGCGCCGCGGGCGCTGACGGTGCCGTCCGGCTCGCGCATCGCCATCGACTACAGGGAACAGCCGCCGGTGCTCGCCGTGCGCCTGCAGGAGCTGTTCGGCCTGGCCGCCACCCCGCGCATCGCCGGCGGCCGCCTGGGGCTCAAGCTGCACCTGCTGTCGCCGGCGCGGCGGCCGGTGCAGGTGACCCAGGACCTGGCCAGCTTCTGGGCCAATACCTACCTGGAGGTGAAGAAGGATCTGAAGGGTAGGTATCCCAAGCATTACTGGCCGGACGACCCGCTGATCGCCGAACCCACCGCGCGGGCCAAGCCGCGCAAGTGAACCCGCGGCGGCCGGGGGCTGTCCCAGCCGCTGTCTTCTGTCTGCGGAGTTGCCATGTTGACCCTCGATATCGGCCCATTGGCCCTGGCCACCGACCATCTGCTGTTGCTCGGCAGCCTGCTGCTGGCGACCCTGGCGGGTTGGTGGAGTGGCCGGCGCCAGGGCTGCAACCCGGAGCGGCAGCTGTTTCGGCTGTTGCTGCTGGGGCTGCTGGTGGCCCGACTGGCCTTCGTGCTGGTCTACGCCGAGTTCTACCGTGCGGCGCCGTGGCGGGTGCTGGATATCCGCGACGGCGGCTTTCTCGCTTGGCCGGGGCTGCTCGCCGCGCTGGCCCTGGGCGCCTGGTACCTGTGGCGCGACGCGCGTCTGCGCCGGCCGCTGGCGACGGCCATGGCGCTGGGCCTGGCCTGCTGGCTGGGTGGCAGCGCGGTGCTGCAGGCCCTGCAGCAGGGCACCCGGCTACCCGATCTGGCCCTGCAGGATCTGCAGGGGCGTGCGGTCAATCTGCAGGATTTCGCCGGCAAGCCGCTGGTGGTCAACCTCTGGGCCAGTTGGTGCCCGCCCTGTCGGCGCGAGATGCCGGTGCTGGCCGCCGCGCAGCGTGACGAGCCGGGGATGACCTTTCTGTTCGTCAATCAGGGCGAGTCCGCCGCGCAGGTGGCGGCCTTTCTCGATGCCGAGGCGCCAGGGCTGGGCAACGTGCTGCTCGACGCCGGCAATCGCCTGGGCGAACAGGTTGGCTCGCGCGCCTTGCCCAGCACGCTGTTCTACGCAGCTGACGGGCGTCAGCTGGGCAGCCATCTCGGCGAACTGTCTGCGGCCAGCCTGGCCCATGCGCTGACGCTGCTCCGAGACGGCGAGAGCCCCGAGCCGCGCTGACACGGCTCAAGGCAACTGCAGGTCTTCGCCGGCGGCGCGCAGTTCCTCGTAGGCGCGGTCGAGGGCATCGCGCAACGCCTCGGCGCCGGGGGCGTGGCGCGAGACGATCAGCTTCAGCGGCAGGCGCTGCAGCTGGACGAAGGGCAGCTCGCCCATGCCCAGGCGCCGGCGCGCCTGCTCCACCGGGGTCTGGTAGTCCAGCAGGTAGTCGCCGCGGCGGCGCTGCAGCATCTCCAGGGCGGCGGTGTGGCTGGCGGTGCGGTGTTCCACTATGCCCAGCGCCGGGTCGGCGAGCCACTGGTTGACCTCCTGCCAGTAGCTGTAGCCGCTGATCAGGATCACTCCGCTGTCCTTGAGATCGTCGGGCAGACGCGGCAGCGGCGTGTCGCGGCGGAAATACAGGTTGAGGGTGATCTCGCCGAGGCGGTGGCGGGCCTCCAGGGTGTGCCCGACCAGCTCCGCCTTGCCCGGGGCGCCGGGCCACAGCTGCACGCTGCCGTCACGCAGGCCGCTGTACAGGCGCGCACCGGGGTAGGAGCGGAAATGCGCCTGGTAGCCGGCGTGGCGCAGCAGGCGTGCGCTGAGTTCGAGGATGGCGCCGCTGGGGCGGCCCTGGGCGTCGGTGTAGGAGTAGGGCGGGAATTCGTAATAGCCGACGCTGACCTGGCGCAGCGCGTCGATCTCGGCCGTGGCGGCAAGGCTCGGTAGCCACAGCAGGGCGGCGAGCAGAAGGCAGCAGCATCTTGGCATCTGGGAGTACGCGGCTCGGCGCCGTCTTGTCGTTATAAAAGTGTCACGCGACCAGCATGGCCAACCGCGGTGGCGCTTGTCCAGCCCCTGTCCTTCGCAGATTAGTCGAGGCTGGGCAGAAAGAAGCGGCCGATCAGCGGCAGATGATCGGAGATGTGCAGCGTGTCGTGCTGGCGCACCGTGCTGCTCAGCGGAGTCAGCCGCGGGCTGTGCAGCAGGTAGTCGAGGGTGCGGTCAGGGCCGTTGGCGGCCGGGTCGTTGGGGTAGTGGGTGTACCAGCGCGCCTGCTCGCCGCCAGCCGCCTGATCCAGGCTGGGGATCAGCGGGTAGCGCGCGGCCAGCTCCTGCAGGCGGTTGTCGCTGGCGTAGCGGCCGCGCTCAGCGTCCGACAACTGGCCGGGCGGCAGCAGGTCGAAGTCGCCGCCGAGCACCCAGGGCGTGCCCGCGGCCTGCAGCTGGCGCAGCAGGCCGTCGGTCATGCTCAGCTGGCGCGCCTGGGTGTCGTCGCCCTGGGCGAAGGCATCGAAATGGCCGTTGAGCGTCACCAGCTCGCCGCCGCCGCGGATCGGCAGATGGCTGACCAGCAGCGCGGGCTTGGGCTGCAACGGGCGCGTCAGCGGGTTGCCGGGCCGCAGCGGCAGTTGCAGGCGCTCGGCGCGGGCGATCCGGAAGCGGCTGAGGGTGGCCAGCTTCATGCCGACGCTGCCGAGGATGCGCGGGTGCGGGACGAAGCCGGCCTGCCAGTAGAAGGCCTGGCTGGCGCAGGGGTAGAGGTCGGCCAGGCGCGCTTGCAGCAGGGCCAGTTGATCCTGATGGTCGCTGGCCCGGGCGCCGTCGTGCAGCTCCTGCAGCAGGACGACATCCGGCTGCTCGTCGCGCAGCACCCGCACCACCTCGTCGAGGGGGCTGGCCAGATCCGCGGCGCTGGGCCGGTCGTCGGGGCCGTCGCCGCCGGGCAGGTCGTACCAGAACACATGACCCTTGCCGGCCAGGTACTGCAGGTTCCAGGTCATCACCTTGAGCGCCTGTCCCGGCTGCAGCTGCGCTACCTGGCCGCTGCAGGCCAGCGGCGCCGGCTCGCGCGGCGCCGGGCGCCAGCTCAGCGCATGGACCAGGGCAAGGGACAGGCCGAGCAGAGCCACCAGGGCGAGCAGCAGGCGAAACGGGCGGGGCAGGGACATGGCGACGCGGGCGGCTATGCTGGAAGGAGGCGAGGATACCCGACTGCGGCCCATCGGCCCAGGCGTGGCGCCGTCCTGCCGGGAGGGTGCGATGAACGAGCCGCTGATTGCCCAGCGCGGCCCCTATGCGGTCGAGGTTCAGGCCGGGCAGGATTACTTCTGGTGCCGTTGCGGGCGCAGCGCCAGCCAGCCGTTCTGCGACGGCAGCCACAAGGGCAGTGGACTGACGCCGCTGAAGTACCATGCCGAGCAGACCGACATCCTGTTTTTCTGTGGCTGCAAGCACACGGCCACGCCGCCCTGTTGCGATGGCAGCCATAACAGGTTGTAGTGTCGGCCAGGCTTGGCTTGTGGGGGGGCAGTGCATGTATCGCAAGGTATTCGCCAACAAGGTGTTCGACCGCAAGGTGGTGCTGATCACCGGCGGTTGCGCCGGCATCGGCCGCGCCCTGGCCGTGCGCATGGCCCAGGCCGGCGCGCGCCTGGTGATTTTCGATCTGCAGCAGGCGGCGCTCGACAGCCTGGTGCAACACCTGGCCGATCACCACAACGCCGAGGCCCTCGGCCTGCTCTGCGACGTCGCCGACGCCGCCGCGGTGCAGCGCGCGGTGGCCCTGGCCATCGAGCGTTTCGGCGGCATCGACGTGCTGGTCAACAACGCCGGCATCACCCACCGCAGCACCTTCGCCGACACCAGCCTGGAGGTGTTCCAGCGGGTCATGGCGGTCAACTACTTCGGCGCGCTGCATTGCACCCAGGCGGCGCTGCCCAGCCTGATCGCCCGCGGTGGGCAGATCATCGTGCTCAGTTCGCTGTCGGGCATCGCCCCGCTGCTCTACCGCAGCGCCTACAACGCCAGCAAGCACGCCCTGCACGGCCTGTTCGAGACCCTGCGCTACGAGCTCAAGGGCTCGGGGGTCAACGTCATGCTGGTGTGTCCCGGCTTCACCGCCACCGACCTGCGCAAGAACGCCCTGGTCGGCGACGGTTCGGTGGCCGCCCAGCCGCCGCTGGCGATGGGCAAGGTGGCCTCGCCGCAGGACGTCGCCGAGGCGATCTACCACGGCGCACTGAGGCGCCGGCGCCTGCTGGTGCTGTCCAACGTCGACTGGCGCGCGCGGGTGCTGGCGCGCTTCTTCCCGCGGCTGTTCGAGCGGGTGCTGCTGCCGCGGCTATCCGGGCTCAAACCGCAGGGTTCGGGGCGGGGCTGATGCGTTTCTGCTGGCGCCGCTGTGCCGGGCCGAGGACGCGCCGCTGCGAGTGATGACCGACCTGTGTGTGGCCGCCGTTTCGCATGCAGGGCGCAAGCGGCGAGCTGCAGGGCCTGGATATCGACCTGCTGGCGGAGCTGTCGCGCCGCGCCGCACCGCGCTGCGCTACCAGCCAGTGGCGGCGCGCCAGTAACGGGCGGCGCCCCTGCTAGTGGTTATGCGGCTCGCCGTAGAGCTGCTGAACCAAGTCCATGTCCCAGTAGGCGGCCTCGATCTTGTGCCCGTCGAGATCGCGCACGAAGCAGCCGTAATAGGGTTCGCCATACTCCGGGCGCGGCCCCGGCTGACCCTCGTCGCGGGCGCCGGCGGCCAGTGCGGCCTGGTGGAAGGCGTGCACCGCGGCCTTGTCCGGGGCGACGAAACCGAAATGGCTGCCGTTGCCGAGGGTCGCCGGCTGGCCGTCGATCGGCGTCTGCACCCAGAACTCCGGGTACTCGCGGCCGAAGGCCACGGCGCCGGGGTGACGCATGATTTCCTTGCAGCCGAGGGTGGCCAGCACCTTGGCGTAGAAGTCGCAGGCCGCCTCGAAACGGTTGGTGCCGATGGATACGTGGGACAGGATGCTGGGGTTGGCGTCGCTCATGACGGGGCTCCTTGGTTGGCGAGACGGCCAAGCCTAGTCGCTGTTTTGCCGTTGCGCCTGCTGCCGGTCGAGCAGCATGAACAGGCGGAACAGCACCACCAGGGCGAACAGCTGGAGGAAGCCGCTGGCCGTCTGCTGCAGCACCCACAGCAGGCTGTCGTCGCGGCTCGGCAGGGTCCACCAGTCGAGCAGCCAGAGCGGCACCAGCACGCCGGCCAGGCAGCTGAACACTTCCCAGAAGCGCCCAGTGGTCAACTCGAAACTGCCCCGCAGGGCGCTCATCGGCGGCTGCCCGCGCAGCACCAGAAGCAGCTCGGCGAAGGCCAGCTTGACCATGATCCAGATGCCCGGCAGCACCAGCAGCGACAGCCCGAGCAGGATCGCCAGGGTGCTCAGCCCGGCCAGCAGGGCGAACCCCGGCCACAGGCGCAGGGCGGCGGCGAACAGCTCGTTGCCGGTCGCTGCGCGGCCGTTGCTGCGGGCGTCGAGGAAGAGGATCAGCTGCGCGGCGTAGAGCGGATAGAAGAGTACGCCGAGGAGGATGCCGTAGGCCGGGTTGGCGCCTTCGCCGAGCTGAGCCGCCAGCAGCGCCTGGGCGATGGCCTCGGCCAGCAGCAGCGGCAGGCACAGGCGGGCTATGGCCGCCAGGTTGTGGCTGAAGAAGAACCAGGCATCGCGCAGGATCGGCAGTGGATTCATCGGCAGAACTCGGCAAAGGCGAAGACCCGCACTGTAGCAGAGGCGCCGCGCGCTCCGCGCTGATGGCAATGCTCTGGCATACTGGCAGGGCTTTCCGCCCGCCGACCGAGGATGCCCGGTGAAGAAGATCGCCGTATTCGCCGACGTACAGAACCTCTACTACACGGTGCGCCAGGCCCATGGCTGCCATTTCGACTACGCCGCCTTCTGGGCCGACGTCAGCCGCCAGGGGCAGATCGTCGAGGCCTACGCCTATGCCATCGAGCGCGGCGACGCCAAGCAGCAGCAGTTCCAGCAGATCCTGCGCAAGCTCGGCTTCACCGTGAAGCTCAAACCCTATATCCAGCGCAGCGACGGCTCGGCCAAGGGCGACTGGGACGTCGGCATCTGCATCGACGTGCTCGACGCCGCCGAGCGGGTCGACGTGGTGGTGCTGGCCTCCGGCGACGGCGATTTCGACCTGCTGCTCGAGCGCGTGCGCCAGCGCGGCACCGAGGCGATCGCCTACGGCGTGCCGGGGCTGACCGCGCAATCGCTGATCCGCGCCGCCAGCCGTTACGTGCCCATCGAGGGCAGTCTGCTGCTCAAGAGTCATTGAGGACATTCGTGGAATCCATTGCCGTCATCGACTTCGAAACCACCGGCGTGTCGCCGGACCAGGCCCGTGCCACCGAGATCGGCGTGGCCATCATCGAGGGCGGGCAGATCGTCGCCCGCTACCAGAGCCTGATGAACAGCGGCGCCTGGGTGCCGCCCTTTATCGAGCAGCTCACCGGCATCAGCAACGCCATGCTGCGCGCGGCGCCGCCGTCCGACCAGGTGATGGCCGAGGTGGCCGACTTTATCGGCGAGCGGCCGCTGCTGGCGCACAACGCCGCCTTCGACCAGAAATTCTGGGACGCCGAATTGGCGCGCATCCGCCGTCGCCGGCGACAGCCGTTCGCCTGCTCGCTGCTGCTGTCGCGGCGCCTGCTGCCGGAGGCGCCGAGCCACAAGCTGGGCAACCTCAACCGCTGGGCCGGGCTGCCGGACACCGGCCGCGCCCACCGCGCCCTGGCCGATGCCGAGATGGCGGCCAACCTGACCCTGCACCTGTTCGACCTGTTGCGCCGCCGCCACGGCCGGCACCAGGCCGATCACGCATTGCTCTGCCAGTTGCAGAAGCTGTCGGCGGCCAAGGTGCGCGCGCTGCTGGCCGCCGGCTAGCGAGTCGTGGCCCGGATGGCTTTGCGGCCAACCTCCCCGGATTGCATCCGGGCCAGGTGAATAGCAGCTTCGCCCCTGCCATGGGCGCAGACCGGGTAAACTGCGCGCCTGTTTCTTTTCGACCGGTTGCCCCCCCATGACCTTCGCCTCCCTCGGCCTGATCGAGCCGCTGCTGCGCAGCCTCGCCGGCCTCGACTACCAGACCCCGACCCCGGTGCAGAGCCAGGCGATTCCCGCCGTGCTCAAGGGCCGCGACCTGATGGCCGCGGCCCAGACCGGCACCGGCAAGACCGCCGGCTTCGCCCTGCCGCTGCTGCAGCGCCTGACCCTGGAAGGCCCGCAGGTGGCGAGCAACTCGGTGCGCGCGCTGGTGCTGGCGCCGACCCGCGAGCTGGCCGAGCAGGTGCTGCAGAGCTTCCTGGTCTACGGCCAGCACCTGCCGCTGAGCTGCTACGCGGTGTACGGCGGGGTCAGCATCAACCCGCAGATGATGAAGCTGCGCAAGGGCGTCGACGTGCTGGTGGCCACGCCGGGACGATTGCTCGACCTGTACCGGCAGAACGCGGTCAGGTTCAACCAGCTGCAGTGCCTGGTGCTCGACGAGGCCGACCGCATGCTCGACCTGGGTTTTGCCCGCGAGCTGGACGAGCTGTTCAGCGCCCTGCCGAAAAAGCGCCAGACCCTGCTGTTCTCCGCCACCTTCTCCGACGTTATCCGGCAGATGGCCGGCGAGCTGCTGCGCGACCCGCTGTCGGTCGAGGTCAGCCCGCGCAACGCCGCGGCCAAGAGCGTCAAGCAGTGGCTGATCCCGGTGGACAAGAAGCGCAAGGGCGAGCTGTTTCTGCACTTGTTGCAGAAAAAACGCTGGGGCCAGGTGCTGGTATTCGCCAAGACGCGCAAGGGCGTCGATCAGCTCGAACAGGAGCTGCTGGCCATCGGTGTGGCCGCCGACTCGATCCACGGCGACAAGCCGCAGCCGGCGCGCCTGCGTGCGCTGGAGCGGTTCAAGGCCGGCGAGGTGCAGGTGCTGGTGGCCACCGACGTGGCCGCGCGCGGGCTGGATATCGACGACCTGCCGCTGGTGGTCAACCTGGATCTGCCGATCAACGCCGAGGACTACGTGCACCGCATCGGCCGCACCGGCCGCGCCGGCGCCACGGGCGAGGCGATCTCGCTGGTGTGCGCCGACGAGGTGGAGCAGCTGGCGGCCATCGAGAACCTCACCCAGCAGCTGATCAAGCGCGTCGACGAGCCTGATTTCATCCCCGACCACCGCGTACCCCTGACGGCGGTCGGCGGCCAGGTGCTGAAAAAACCGAAGAAGCCCAAGCAGAAACTCATCCCCGGCGCGGCCAAGCCGGCCGGCAAGGGCAATATCCACCTCGGCCGCTGGTTCGAGGAAGAGGATGCCAAGCCCAAGGCCAAGGCGGTGCGCAAGGTGCCGAGCTTCGGCGGCAAGCCCAAGGGTGGCAAGAAGTAAGGCGCCGCACTCCGCCGCAGCACGGATGAAATTCGGGGTATATCGCGCGCGGCTACGGCGGCTTCATCGCGCGGGTTGCGCCTGTGCCGCCACCGCCGCGGCGGTCATGTCGTAGATCACCAGGCACACATGCTCCACCGGCTGGCCGGCCAGCGGCAGCAGGGTGACGTTCTGGTACATGAAGTCGGCCCGGCCGGTGATCGGCTGGTAGCTGTTGAAGCGCAGCAGGTAGGGGCGCTGTTGCCACAGGCTGAAGGCGCGGGTGCCCAGTTGCACCACGCTTTCCACCTTGCGCTCCAGCCAGGGCCGGTCCAGTTCGGGGAACAGCTCGAACAGCGAGCGGCCCTGCACCTGATCCGGGCCCAGCCCGGAGTGGTTTTCCATAAAGGCGTTCCACACCTCGACGCGGTACTGGCGGTCGAGCACCAGCACGCCGACATCGATGCACTGGACGATGTCGAGCAGCCAGTGAACTTCGCGGATGTCGATCTGCGCGGGCATCGCCTCACTCCATCAGGTAGCCGATCTTCGCCGTCAGACGGGCGATCGAGTCTTCGGTAAAGAGCAGCAGCAGGTCGAAGTGGATGGCGTGGCCCTCCAGGCTGTAGCTGATCTCCACCGCCAGGGTCTTGCGCCAGCGCTGGCGGTTGATCTGGATCAGCTGATCGAGGCTGGCGTGCTGGCCGAGCAGCTGCGGATGGCCCTGGGAGAAGCGCAGGTCGAGCTGCTCGGCGATGCCGGCCAGGCAGGCGCCGATCAGGATACTGGCCAGATCCAGGAGCATCTCCGAGGTCTGCGCCTCGTTCTCCGGCTGCCAGCCGAGCAGGCGCGCCATGTCGTCCACTTCCGAGTCGTGGAACAGCAGCAGCGCCTCGCCGGCGATGGCCTCGCCGATAAAGCCCTGGCAGATGGCACTGAAACGCTCGCCGCGCTGGGCGTCGAGCAGGGTCATATGCAGTTCGCCGACCTCGAAGATATTCACCTGCGGCACCGGCAGCTGCACGAACACCCCGAGCACCCTGGCCAGCAGCGCGGCGGCGCGGCCCATGGCGACGTTGCTGACCTCGCGCAGGGCGTCGCGGAAGCTGACCTTGAGCGCGTCCAGGGCAGCGGCCTGGGCCTGCGCCGTCGGCGTGGCCTGGGGGTCGAACAGGCCCAGCTCGATCAGGGTCTGGCGCAGCCGCTCGGGGTTGGCCGGCTTCTGGATAAAGGCCAGCGCACCCAGCTCGCGCACGCGGCGCAGGGCCTCCTCCTGGACGTCGCCGGAGACCACTATCACCCGGCTCTCGAGGCCCTCGGCGCGCAGCGCGGCGAGGGTCTGGTAGCCGTCGAGAACCGGCATGGTCAGGTCCAGCAGCAGCACCTGGCCGCGGCCCTGGCGGATCAGCGCCAGCGCCTCTTCGCCATTGCCGGCCTGGCTCAGGGCCACCGGCCATTCGGCGGGCAGGGCGCGGATCAGCTGCTTGCGCGCCATGGCGGAGTCGTCGCAGACCAGCAGGGGAGTCACGGTGGCGAAGGACCTGTGTGCAGTGGAGGTGCCCCTGAGCTTAGTCGCGGTTGGCGTGGCGCAGCCAGTTCAACAGGCCGTGGGCGGCGACCCGGCCGCTGGCGAAGCAGGCGGTGAGCAGGTAGCCGCCGGTGGGCGCCTCCCAGTCGAGCATTTCGCCGGCGCAGAACACCCCGGGCAGCGCCCTGAGCATCAGGCCGTCATCGAGCGCCTCGAAGGGTACCCCGCCGGCGCTGCTGATCGCCTCGGCCAGCGGCCGTGGGCGCAGCAGGGTAAGCGGCAGCGCCTTGATCCAGGACGCCAGGGCGGGCGGATCGGCGAAGGCGGCGGCCGGCGCCAGCTCGCGCAGCAGGGCGGCCTTGACGCCGTCCAGACCGGCCTGGCGCTGCAGGTGCTTGGCCATGGAGTGCTTGCCGCGCGGCCTGGCCAGCGCCTGCTGCAGCTTGGCCAGCGGCGTCTGCGGCAGCAGGTCGAGGCTGATCACCGCCTGGCCCTCGGCCTCGATGGCGCGGCGAATGGCGGCGGAGAAGGCGTAGACCAGGCTGCCCTCGACGCCGCTCTCGGTGAGGACGAACTCGCCGATCCGTGCGTCCTCACCGGGCAGGCTCAGGGCGACGTTCTTCAGGGGCGCGCCGGCGAACTTGTCCCGCAGGTGCTCGCTCCAGCCGGCGACCTCGAAACCGCAGTTGCTCGGCTGCAGCGCCGCCACCTCGACGCCGCGCGCCTGCAGCAGCGTCGTCCAGGCGCCGTCGGAGCCCAGTCGCGGCCAGCTGCCGCCGCCCAGGGCCAGCAGGCAGGCGTCGGCCGCGAGCCGGCGTTCGCCGTCGGCAGTGGCCAGGCGCAGGCTGCCGTCGTCGTTCCAGCCCAGCCAGCGGGTGCGGGTGTGCAGGGTCACACCGAGTTCGCGCAGGCGGCGCAGCCAGGCGCGCAGCAGCGGCGCGGCCTTCATGTCGGTGGGGAACACGCGCCCGGAGGTGCCGACGAAGGTGTCGATACCCAGGCCGTGAATCCAGGCGCGCAGGGCGTCGGCGTCGAAGTCCTGCAGCAGCGCCGCGACTTCCCGCTGACGCTCGCCGTAGCGGCCGACAAAGGCGTCCTTCGGTTCCGAGTGGGTGATATTCATGCCGCCGACCCCGGCCAGGAGGAACTTGCGGCCCAGCGAGGGCATGGCGTCGTACAGCTCGACGCGCACCCCGGCGCGGGCCAGCACCTCGGCGGCCATCAAGCCGGCGGGGCCGCCGCCGACGATGGCGACCAGGGGAGCGGTGGGGGCGGGGATGGCGGACATGCGGCGACCGACAGGGCGAGGAAAGGGCGCATTCTAGCGGAAGGGGCAGGGCTCGGGGGGGAGCCCTGCGGCATCAGGCCAGGCGCGCGTCCAGGCTGTTCTGCGCCAGGCGCTGGGCTTGGGCCTCGGTCATACCCAGGTGCTGGTGCAGGGCGGCGAAGTTCTCGCCGACATAGCCGCCGAAGTAGGCCGGATCGTCCGAGTTCACCGTCACCTTCACCCCGCGCTCGAGCATCTCGAGGATGTTGTGCTGGCCCATGTGCTCGAACACGCACAGCTTGATATTGGACAGCGGACAGACGGTCAGCGGGATCTGCTCGTCGATAAGGCGCTGCATCAGCCGCTCGTCCTCGCTGGCGCGCACGCCGTGGTCAATGCGCTCGACCTTGAGCAGGTCCAGCGCTTCCCAGATGTACTCGGGCGGGCCTTCCTCGCCGGCATGCGCCACCGCGTGCAGGCCTTCGCTGCGCGCCTTGGCGAACACCCGCTCGAACAGCCGGGGCGGGAAGCCTTTTTCCGAGCTGTCGAGGCCGACGCCGATAAAGGCGTCGCGGAACGGCATGGCCTGTTCCAGGGTCTTGAACGCCTCTTCCTCGGGCAGATGGCGCAGGAAGCTGAGGATCAGGCCATGGCTGATGCCCAGTTGCTGCTCGCCGTCGCGCAGTGCCTGCTGGATGCCGCGCAGCACCACCTCGAAGGGCACGCCGCGGTCGGTGTGGGTCTGCGGGTCGAAGAAGGGTTCGACGTGGATGACGTTCTGCGCCTTGCAGCGCTGCAGGTAGGCCCAGGTCAGGTCGTAGAAGTCCTGCTCGCTGCGCAGCACGTTGGCGCCGGCGTAATACAGGTCGAGAAATTCCTGCAGGTTGTTGAAGGCATAGGCCGCGCGCAGGGTCTCGACATCGGCCCAGGGCAGGGCGATGCGGTTGCGTTCGGCCAGGGCGAACAGCAGCTCGGGCTCCAACGAGCCCTCCAGGTGCAGGTGCAGTTCGGCCTTGGGCAGGGCGTTGAGCCATTCGGGCATGGTCGGTTCTCGTCGTCAGGCTTGCGGTGCGGCCAAGTTTAACCGCTGGGACAGGATCGCGCTGTGCCGCATGGCCCGCTGCGTAGGGTGGACTTCGCTTTTCATGTCCACCACAACGTTCGTTCCGGCTGCACGAGCGGTGGATGAAAAGAGCGTCATCCACCCTACGCTGCAATCAGCCCTGTGCCGCCTCACGCCGATAGGCATAGGTATCGGCGAAGCGCGACAGCAGGTACGCGGCGCTGGTCACCGGCGGGTACTTGGCCGGGTTGTCCGCGCTGGAGCAGTTCGGCAGGCAGTCGATCAGGGTGTCCGGGTGCGGCTCGGCGAAGAAGGGCATGGAGTAGCGATCCACCCCCAGCGGGCTGATCACCCGGTGCGGGGTGGAGGTGTAGCGGTCGTTGCTCCAGCGCGCCAGCATGTCGCCGATATTGACCACGAAGCTGCCGGCCAGCGGCGGCGCGTCGACCCACTGGCCGTCGCGCGAACGCACCTGCAGGCCACCGGCATCATCCTGGTAGAGCAGGGTGATGCAGCCGTAATCGGTATGCGCGCCGGCGCCCTGCTGGTCACTGCTGCTGGCGGTGTGGCGCGGCGGGTAGTGAATCAGGCGCAGCACGCTGATCGGCTCATGGAAGCGCGCGTCGAAGAAGTCGTGCGCGATGTCCAGGGCCATGGCCATGGCGCGCAGCAGGGTCTTGGCCAGCGCCTGCATATCGGCGTAATGCTGTTCCATCAGCGCGGCCCAGCCGGGCAGATCCGGGTGGCGATTCGGCCCGCGCAGCGGTTTGCCGGCCACGACATCCGGATGATCCACCGGCATATGGAAACCCATATCGAAGGTTTCCTTCAGGTCGCTCGGCTTGCTCGGGTCGAGCTGCTCGGTGGCGATGGCGCCATAGCCACGATGGTGGGCGGTCTGGGTGATATCGATCTTGAGTTTGTCGTCGGCAGGCAGGGCGAAGAAGCGCTTCGCCGCACTGAGCAGGGCGTCGATGCGCTCGGCGCGGATGGGGTGGCCGACGATATAGAAGAAGCCCCAGTCGCGGCAGGCGCGGTCGATCTGTTCGGCCACGGCAGGCCAGGCCGACGCGTCGTTGCTGTACAGAGGGGCGATATCGATAAGGGGTAGGCTGTGCATAAAAGCTCCGGGGTGTTGCTGCGAGTCTTCTCGTACCCAGGGCAGCGGTACGTGGCGCCGAAGACCGGCGCCACGGTGATGCGGTTCTGCTGAGATAAACAGGGACGGCATCGGTAGTTGCAAGGCTGCGGGTGAAACCCGCCAGCCGCTTACTGCGGCAACTCGGCCTTCAGGTTTTCCACGTAGTAGTTCATCGAGGCCAGTTCGGCGTTGGTCGCGCTCACGCCGTCGGCGATGCGCACCGCGCCGCTCTGATCCTTGATCGGGCCGGTGAAGGGGTGGAACTTGCCGCTGCGGATGTCGGCGATGATCTGCTCGGCCTCGCTCTTCACCTCGGCCGGCACTAGGTCGCTGATCGGCAGGTCGATGGTGTCCTCGGCCAGGCCGCCCCAGAAGTCCTGGCTCTGCCAGTTGCCGTCGAGCACCGCCTGGGTGGATTTGACGTAGTGCGGGCCCCAGTCGTTGACTATGGAGGTGAGCACGGCCTTGGGCCCGAAGTGGGCCATGTCCGAGGCATAACCCACGGAATAGACGCCGCGCCGCTCGGCGGTCTGGATCGGCGCCGGGCTGTCGGTGTGCTGGAAGATCACGTCCACGCCCTGGTCGATCAGCGCATTGGCGGCGTCGGATTCCTTGCCCGGATCGAACCAGGTATTGACCCACACTACCTTGATCTCGGTGCCCGGGTTGTACTTGTCCAGGGCTAGCTGGATGGCGTTGATGTCGCGGATCACCTCGGGGATGGGGAAGGAGGCGACGTAGCCGACCTTCTTGGTCTTGGTCATCTTCGCCGCGAGGAAGCCGCCGACGTAGCGCCCCTCGTAGGAGCGCGACAGGTAGGTGGCGAGGTTCTTGTCCTGCTTGTAGCCGGTGGCGTGTTCGAAGGTCACCTTGGGGAATTGCTTGGCCACCTTCAGCGTCGGGTTCATATAGCCGAAGGAAGTGGTGAAGATCAGGTCGTAGCCGCCCTTGGCCATGTTGCGGATCACCCGCTCGGCGTCGGCGCCTTCCGGCACGTTCTCGACGAAGCTGGTGCTGACCTTGTCGCCCAGCTCCTTGATCAGCGCCTGGCGGCCCTGCTCGTGCTGGTAGGTCCAGCCGTGGTCGCCGATGGGGCCGATGTAGACGAAGCCGACCTTCAGCGGATCGGCGGCGGAGGCGCTGAGCATGGCGCCAAAGCCCAGGGCGGCGACGAGGGTGCGCAGCAGCGGTTTCTTGCTCTTCTTGTGCATGGTGGGTGCAGCTCCAGTCTTGGTGTTGGGGTGGCCGTTGGTTGGCTGATCCCCTGACTGCAAAAAGCTGACCAAAAAGACAGATAGCCGTGGCGAAAGCCCTGGCGGGCAAGGGGTGGGAAGATGGCGGAGCGCTATTGGTGCGCAGGATGTGCAGGTGCTGCGTTGTGGTGCGAGATGTGGCGTCTTTGGCCGGTAGTGTGTGCCGTGCACACCGTCGTGATGCGGTGCGCACGGCTCACTGCTCGGGCGTCCTCAACCGTTGATCAGCTGCTTCGCCGCCTGACGGTGATCGGCGATCAGCTGCGCCAAGTCCAACCCCTCGATCTGCCCATCGATGACGCGCCAGGTGCCGCCGATCATCATCCGGTCGGCGCGGTCGGCGCCGCACAGCAGCAGCGCGGAGAGCGGATCGTGGCTGCCGGAGAAGCGCAGCTCGTCGAGCTTGAACAGCGCCAGGTCGGCCTGCTTGCCCACCGCCAGTTCGCCGATATCGCTGCGCCCCAGCAATTTCGCCGAGCCCTTGCTGGCCCAGCCGAGCACGCGTTGCGGAGTGATCTGCTCGGCACCGTAGCGCAGGCGCTGGATATACAGCGCCTGGCGCGCTTCGAGGATCATGTTCGACGCATCGTTGGAGGCCGAGCCGTCGACGCCCAGGCCCAGCGGCGCACCGGCGGCCTCCAGCTCGACGCTGGGGCAGATGCCCGAGGCCAGGCGCATGTTGGAGCTGGGGCAATGGCAGATGCCGGTGCCGGCGGCGCCGAGGCGGGCGATTTCGTCAGGGTTGAAGTGGATGCCGTGAGCCAGCCAGGTGCGCGGGCCGAGCCAGCCGACGCTGTCCAGGTAATCCACGGTGCGCAGGCCGAAGCGCTGCAGGCAGAAGTCTTCCTCGTCGAGGGTTTCCGCCAGGTGGGTGTGCAGGCGCACGTCCAGTGCCTCGGCCAGTTCGGCGCTCTGGCGCATGATGGCCTGGGTCACCGAGAAGGGCGAGCAGGGCGCCAGGGCGATCTGGATCTGCGCGCCCTCGCCGCGCTGGTGGTACTGGCCGATCAGGCGCTGGCTGTCGGCCAGGATCACCTCGCCTTGCTGCACCGTCTGCTGTGGCGGCAGGCCACCGTCGGCTTCGCCCAGGCTCATCGAACCGCGGGTGAGCATGGCGCGCATACCCAGTTCGCGCACGGCCTCGACCTGTACGTCGATGGCATTCTCCAGGCCGCCGGGGAACAGGTAATGGTGATCGGCAGCGGTGCTGCAGCCGGATAGCAGCAACTCGGCCAGCGCCACCTTGCTGGCCAGGGCCAGTTTCTCCGGCGTGAGGCGTGCCCAGACCGGGTAGAGCGTCTTCAGCCAGGGGAACAGCGGCTGATTGACCACCGGCGCCCAGGCGCGGGTGAGGGTCTGGTAGAAGTGATGGTGGGTGTTGATCAGGCCCGGCAGCACCACATGCTCACGGGCATCGAAGGTTTGCTCGCAGTTTGTTGACGGCTGCTGGCCTTTGCTGAGCACTTCGGTGATGCGGCCACCCTCGATCACCAGGCCGCCGGAGGCGTCCAGGTCGTTGGCGGTGAAGATGGCGAGAGGGTTCTTGATCCAGATACGGGTAGCTGCCATGAGCAGGCTCCTCTGAGGTTGATGTCAGGTAAGCCAGCTCAGTGTTGACCCTGTCTGCTGATCCAGGTGCGTCGGAATCGACGTGCGGCGCACGATAGCTGACTCTGGGGTCAGGGGCAACAAGCCTGTCGCGGCTGAAGTCCCTCCCACAAAACCATCACTCGTCCGTAGGAGGGGCTTTAGCCGCGACTCTCACAAGGTCAGAGCCACACCGAATCCCACAGCGGGTAATCGCCCACTCGGTTGACCAAGCCCGCCCTTAATGGATTAGCGACGATGTAGCGCGCCGCGGGCAGAACATCTTCTTCGCGGCGCAGCGCTCGGTCATGAAAACCGTCCTGCCATAGCTTTCCCTGGCGACCGGACAACGCGTTGACTCGCTTGGCGCTGCGTCCCTTGATGCGCCGCATCAATTCGCTGAGTGAGCCTTGCTGCAGTGCAATCAGCCAGTGCAGGTGATCGGGCATGAGCACCCAGGCCAGTGATTCTGCCAGGCCATCCTGCTGGGCGGCTTTCAGTTCTGCGACGACGATTCGACCCACAGTGAAGTCCGAAAAAAGCATTTCGCGGTTTTCGGTCGTAGCGGTGAGTAGGTAGATGCGCTGCCGCTCCGAGAAGCGACCGGCACGCAAGCGGGCTGAGTGGGGCATTCCTTTGCCTCTCGATCAGGTGGTGACTGAAGGTATAGCCGAGAATTTTTTGTCGCGGCTAAAGCCCCTCCCACAAAAGCCGCTCCCACAGGCTGCATTGGAGCTGTGGGAGCGGCTTCAGCCGCGATTCCCACAGCCTCAATGCCCCGGCTGCCACGGCTGGCCCAGCGACACCGGTGCATACAGCCGGGTCTTGATCGCATCGCGCGAGAGCAGCACCAGCACCAGGATGGTGGCGACGTAGGGCAGCATGGCCAGCAGGTTCGAGGGGATCGACAGGCCGATGCCCTGCGCTACCAGGTGGAGGATGCTGGCCAGGCCGAACAGGTAGGCGCCGAGCAGTACGCGCAGCACCCGCCAGCTGGCGAACACCACCAGCGCCAGGGCGATCCAGCCACGCCCGGCGGTCATGTTTTCCGCCCACATCGGCGTGTACGCCAGCGACAGGTAGCCGCCCGCGAGACCGGCCATGGCGCCGCCGAACAGCACCGCCAGGGTGCGCACGCGCAGTACCGGCAGGCCCATGGCGCTGGCGGCGTCCGGGTTCTCACCGACGGCCTGGATGATCAGGCCGATGCGGCTTTTCAGCAGCACCCAGGCCACCAGCGCGAACAGGGCGAAGGACAGGTAGATCAGCACGTCCTGGGCGAACAGCATGCGCCCGATGAGCGGGATGTCCGCCAGCAGCGGAATGATGATGGGCTCGAAGCCGGACAGCGGCTTGCCGACCCAGGCGGCGCCGACGAAGGTGGACAGGCCGACGCCGAAGATGGTCAGGGCCAGGCCGGTGGCCACCTGGTTGGCGTTGAAGCCCAGTGCCACGGCAGCGAACAGCAGCGACAGCAGCATGCCGGCGGCCATCGCCAGCAACACGCCGAGCCACAGGCTGCCGGTGCTGAAGGCGACGATAAAGCCGATCACTGCGCCGAACAGCATCATGCCTTCCTGGCCGAGGTTGAGCACGCCGCTTTTCTCGCACACCAGCTCGCCCAGGGCCACCAGCAGCAGCGGCGTGCCGGTGCGCACCATGGCGTAGAAGATATTGGTCAACAGATCGAGATCCATGGGGATTTCCTTGGCGTTCAGGTGGTGGCTTCGGCAAGCGTTTCGCGGCGTGCCCATTTCCACTGCAGCCGGGGCCGGTAGAGGATCAGCACGTCGCAGGCCAGCAGGTAGAACAGCATCATTCCCTGGAACAGCTGGGTGATCGCCTGCGGCAGGTTGAGGTTCATCTGCGCGTTCTCCCCGCCCAGGTAGAGCAGCGCCATCAGCAGGCTGGCAGCGACGATGCCGAGCGGATTGAGGCGGCCGAGAAAGGCCACGGTGATCGCCGCGTAGCCGTAGCCGGGCGAGACCTGCGGCACCAGTTGACCGATGGGGCCGGCCACTTCGCCGACGCCGGCCAGACCGGCCAGGGCGCCGCTGACCAGCAGGGCGAACCACACCAGGCGCTTCTCGCGAAAGCCGACGAAACCGGCGGCGCGGCTGTCCAGGCCCAGCACCTTGATCTGGAAGCCGAGAAAGCTCTTGTGCAGCAGCACCCACACCGCCACCAGGGCCAGCAGCGCCAGGTACAGGCCGCCGTGCAGGCGTCCGTCCTCGCTGACCAGCGGCAGGCGACTGGCATCGCCGAACATGGCCGATTCGGGGAAGTTGAAACCGGCCGGGTCCTTCAGCGGGCCATGCACGAAGAACAGCAGCAGGTTCAGCGCGATGTAGTTGAGCATGATGCTGGTGAGGATTTCGTTGGCGTTGAACTGCGTGCGCAACCAGGCGGTGAGCCCGGCCCAGGCCGCACCCGCGCAGGCGCCGGCCAGCACTACCCAGGCCAGCGCCCAGCGGCTGTCCCAGTCGATCAGTTGCAGGGCCATGGCGCTGCCGGCCAGGGCGCCGATCAACAGTTGGCCTTCGGCGCCGATGTTCCAGATACGCGCCTGGTAGGCCACCGCCAGGCCCAGGGCGCAGAGCAGGATCGGCAGTGCCTTGACCAGTAGTTCGGACACGCCATACCAGTCGCTGACCGGGGCGATCAGCAGGGTATGTAGGGTCTCCAGCGGGTCATGGCCGAGCAGGGTGAACAGCAGCACACCGCTGACCAGGGTCATTACGGCGGCCAGCAGCGGCGACAGCCAGAGCATGGGGCGCGACGCCTGGCCGCGCGGTTGCAGGGATAACAGCATGACGGGCTCCGTCAGCAGGCCGCAGCGGCGGCGGGTTGATCGAATTCACCGGCCATCCAGCGGCCGACGTCTACGCTGGAGACCTGCGCCGTCTCGGCCAGCGGCGACAGGCGCCCGCTGCACAGCGCGCCGATGCGGTCGCTGATCTGCAGCAGCTCGTCGAGGTCTTCGGAGATCACCAGGATCGCCGCGCCGGCATCGCGCAGGGCGATCAGCGCGCGGTGGATGGCCGCGGCCGCGCCGACGTCCACGCCCCAGGTCGGGTGCGCGGCCACCAGCAGTTTCGGGTTCTGCAGAATCTCTCGACCGAGGATAAATTTCTGCAGGTTGCCGCCGGACAGGCTGCGCGCCGCCGTGTCGGCATCCGGCGTCTTCACCGCGAAGCGCTGGATGATCTGCTCGGCCAGCGCACGTACCTTGCCGCGCTGCACCAGGCCGCCCTTGACCAGGCCCTGACCGAAGGCGGTGAGCAGGGCGTTGTCCACCAGGCTCATCTCTGGCACGGCGCCATGGCCGAGGCGTTCGGCGGGCACGAAGGCCAGACCCAGCCCGCGCCGCGCATCGGGATGCAGATTGGCCACCGGCGCGGCATCCAGGCTGACTCGCTCGCGTTCGCTACGCGGTAGGCGGGTTTCGCCGCTGAGCAGGGTGAGCAATTCGTCCTGGCCATTGCCGGCCACGCCGGCGATGCCGACGATCTCGCCACTGCGCACCTCCAGGCGAATACGCTCCAGTGAGCAGCCGAACGGGTCGGGGTTATGCCAGCTGAGATCATCGACGCGCAGCCGTGGCAGGCCACCGCTGACTTTCGGGTAACTGCTTTCCAGCCCCTCGGCATCGCCAACCATCAGCCGCGCCAGCTCCAGATCGCTGCACTCGGCCGGCACGCAATGGCCGGACACCCGCCCGCCACGCAGCACCGTGGCGCTGTGGCATAGCGCGCGTACCTCGCCGAGCTTGTGGCTGATAAAGAGGATGCTGCAGCCCTCGGCGGCCAGGCGGCGCAGGGTGACGAACAGCTCGTCGGCCTCCTGCGGGGTGAGCACCGAGGTCGGCTCGTCGAGGATCAGCAGTTGGATGTCCTGCATCAGGCAACGGACGATTTCCACTCGCTGGCGCTCACCGATGGACAGGCTATGTACCAAGCGCGTCGGCTCCAGCGCCATGCCGTAGCGCTGCGACACCTCGCGAATTTTCGGCTCCAGTTGCTTCGGTGTGCCGGCGTCCGCCCCCATAGCCAGGGCGATGTTCTCGGCAACGGTGAGGGTCTCGAACAGCGAGAAATGCTGGAACACCATGCCGATGCCCAGGCGGCGTGCCATGGCCGGGTCGCGCATCGCCAGCCGCTCACCCTGCCAGCGAATCTCGCCGCTGCTGGGCTGGGTGACGCCGTAGATGATCTTCATCAGGGTGCTCTTGCCGGCGCCATTCTCGCCGAGCAGGGCGCGGATCTCACCGGGGGCGATGGTCAGGTCGATACGGTCGTTGGCCAGGCAGCCGGGGTATTGCTTGCTGATGGCGGTCAGCTGCAGGCGTGGAGAAGCGGGTGGGGCGGACATGGAAATCGCTCGTCGATAGGAGGCGAGCGGTGTCAAAGCAAAAACCTGGCCATGGAGTCAGAAAAGCCTGGCGGCGGGTTGCCTCCGTTGCCCTATCGGCGCGCGCCGCCCCGGGCTGGTGCGACGCCATGCCGCGACCAGGCGGCACGCACCAGAAGCAGGCGCGGCGGCGCCGCATGCGGCCGGTTGCCGCAGCGGCGGAAGGCCGCGTCGGGCTTGGTTATACTCCGCGCACCTAGGGAGTTGTCATGCTCGAACCCGTGCAGTTGCTGTCCGCCAGCCGCCAGAACCTCTGGCGCCTGACCCTGATCCGTATCCTCGTGCTGGCCGCCCAGGCCGGATCGGTGGGGCTCGCCTACAAGTCGGGGATGCTGCCGTTGCCCTGGCTGGAGCTGTCGGCGACCCTCGGCGTGTCGCTGCTGCTGTGCCTGGGCACCGCCCTGCGGCTGCGTGGCCCGTGGCCGGTCACCGAGCTGGAATACGCGGTGCAGCTGGCCTGCGACCTGATCATCCACAGCGTGCTGCTGTATTACACCGGCGGCTCGACCAACCCCTTCGTCTCCTATTACCTGGTGCCGCTGACCATCGCCGCGGCGACCTTGCCGTGGCTGTTCACCATAGTCCTGGCCGGCCTGGCGCTGACCGGCTACACCCTGCTGCTGGTGTGGACCCATCCGCTGGAGCTGCCGGCGGCGCGCGAGAGCCTGCTGGTCTACGGCATGTGGCTGAGCTTCGCCCTGTCCGCGGCGCTGATCACCTTCTTCGTCGCCAAGATGGCCGAGGAGCTGCGCCGCCAGGACGAGCTGCGCGCCGAGCGCCGCGAGGAGAGTCTGCGCGACCAGCAGCTGCTGGCCGTGGCCACCCAGGCCGCCGGCGCCGCCCACGAGCTGGGCACGCCGCTGGCGACCATGAGCGTGCTGCTCAAGGAGCTGCGCCAGGAGTACCGCGACAGGCCGGCGCTGCAGGACGACCTGGCGCTGCTGCAGGAACAGGTCAAGCTGTGCAAGGACACCCTGCAGCAGCTGGTGCGCGCCGCCGAGGCGGACCGGCGCCAGGCGGTGGTCGAGCAGTCCTGCGTCGAGTGGCTGGAAACCACCCTCAATCGCTGGCACCTGATGCGCCCCGAGGCCAGCTACCGCTACCAGTGCCTGGGCCGCGGCACGCCGCCGCGCTTGATGCCGCCGGCCGACCTGACCCAGGCGCTGCTCAACCTGCTCAACAACGCCGCGGACGCCTGCCCGGACAAACTCGACATCCGCCTCGACTGGGATCACCAGTGGCTGCGTCTGAGCATCCGCGACCACGGCGCCGGCGTGCCGCTGGCGATCGCCGAGCAGCTCGGCCGGCCGTTCTTCACCACCAAGGGCAAGGGCTTCGGCCTCGGCCTGTTCCTCAGCCAGGCCAGCGTGACCCGTGCCGGCGGCACGGTTAAGTTGTATAACCATGAAGAAGGCGGCACCCTCACCGAACTGAAGTTGCCGCGAGCCTATGGCGTGGCCTGACAAGGAAAAACCATGAGCGACGAATCCCTGTTCGACGGCGAAGAGCAACCGCACCTGCTGCTGGTGGACGACGATCCCACTTTCACCCGCGTCATGGCCCGCGCCATGAGCCGCCGCGGCCTGCGCGTGTCCACCGCGGCCAATGCCGACGAGGGCCTGGCCCTGGCCAGGGAAGACCTGCCCGACTACGCCGTGGTCGACCTGAAGATGGAAGGCGACTCCGGCCTGGTGCTGCTGCCCAAGCTGCTCGAGCTCGATCCGGAGATGCGCGTGGTGATCCTCACCGGCTACTCCAGCATCGCCACCGCGGTGGAGGCGATCAAGCGCGGCGCGGCCAACTACCTGTGCAAGCCGGCCGACGCCGACGACGTGCTCACCGCGCTGCTCTCCGAACACGCCGACCTCGACAGCCTGGTGCCGGAAAACCCGATGTCGGTGGATCGCCTGCAGTGGGAGCATATCCAGCGCGTGTTGGCCGAGCACGAAGGCAATATATCCGCCACCGCCCGCGCCCTCGGCATGCACCGCCGTACCCTGCAGCGCAAGTTGCAGAAGCGTCCGGTACGGCGCTGACTGCGCGTCAAACGCTACCGTCAACCCCGGATTGCATCCGGGCTACGGAATCGAACGGGCGACGGTAGCAGGGCAATGATTAGCCGGCTAACATAGGTCGTCATACAACTCCCGCCGGGATCGCCATGTTCGCCGTCGTCCAGCAAACCCTCGCCATCACCGCGCCGGTATTCGCCATGCTGTTTCTCGGCGTGGCGCTCAAGCGCTTGCACTGGATCGACCGCACCTTTATCGATACCGCCTCGAGCCTGGTGTTTCGCGGCACCATGCCGACCCTGTTGTTTCTCGGCATAGTCCGGGCCGATCTGGGCAGCGCCCTGCAGCCGGCGCTGCTGCTGTTCTTCGTCGCTGCCACCCTGGTGTGCTTCGTCCTGGCCTGGGGCTGGGCGATCTGGCGCATCCCCTTCGAGGATCGCGGCATCTACACCCAGGGCGCCTTTCGCGGTAACAACGGCATCGTCGGTCTGGCCCTGGCCACCAGCCTCTACGGCGACTACGGCCTGTCCCTGGGGGCGGTGCTCGGCGGGGTGGTGATCCTCTGCTACAACGTGCTCTCGGCCATCGTCCTGGCCATCTACAGCCCCGGCGCCAAGACCGGGCCGCTGGCCATCGCCAGGAGCATCCTGCGCAATCCGCTGATCATCGGCGTGTTGCTGGCGATTCCCTTCGCCTACTGGCGGATCGCGTTGCCGGACTGGCTGCTGACCTCGGCCGAGTACTTCGCGCAGATGACCCTGCCACTGGCGCTGATCTGCATCGGCGGCACCCTCAGCCTGGCCTCGCTGCGCCGCAGCAGCGGCACGGCACTGAGTTCCAGCCTGATGAAGATGGTCTGGCTGCCGCTGCTGGCAACCGCGGGCGCCTGGCTGTACGGCTTTCGCGAGGCGGATCTGGCGATCCTCTTCCTCTACTTCGCCAGCCCCACGGCGGCGGCCAGCTTCGTCATGGCCCGCGCCGTGGGCGCCAACCACGAACTGGCGGCGGCGATCATCGTGATCACCACGCTGGCGGCGGTGGTGACCACCAACATCGGGCTGTTGCTATTGCAATGGGGCGGCTGGATCTAGCGAGCGGCGGGCCGCCCGTGGGAGGGGCTGCAGCGGCGACCCTCGCTGGGTTCGCGGCTGAAGCCCCTCCCACGGCCGCATGTCCAGCTCAAGTGCTGCGCTGGTAGTCCTCGATCACTTCCTGCGCCGCGCGGAAGGCGTCGATGCTGGCCGGCACGCCGGCGTAGACCGCGCAGTGCAGCAGGGTCTCGCGGATTTCCTCCACCGTGCAGCCGTTGTTCAGCGCGCCGCGCACGTGGCCCTTGAGTTCCTGCGGGCACTTCAGCGCGGTCAGCGCGGCCAGGGTGATCAGGCTGCGGGTGGCGCGCGGCAGGCCGTCACGGGTCCACACGCCGCCCCAGGCGTGCTCGTTGACGAAGTCCTGCAGCGGCTGGGTGAACGCGGTGGCGTTGCCCAGGGCGCGCTCGACGAAGGCGTCGCCCATCACCTCGCGACGTACCTTGAGACCCTGCTCGTGGTTGTCGCTCATGTTCAGATCTCCTGGCCGCGCTGCTTGTGCCAGGCACGCACGGCGATGATCGCCAGGGTCACGGCGGTCAGCGGCAGCACGTAGCCGATCATCGCCTCGCCGAAGGTCTGGGCGAACGGCCGGCCGGTGGCGAACAGCACCAGGTAGCCGGTGTAGGCCGCGTAGTAGGCGAGGAACAGCGCGCCTTCCCAGCGGTTGATGCGGTAGCCGGCGAAGAAGATCGGCAGGCAGGCCACGGCCACCGCGATCATCACCGGGAAGTCGAAGGCCAGGGCGTTGGGCGACACGGAAATCGCCGCCGGCGCCACCAGCGAGGCCAGGCCCAGCACGCACAGCAGGTTGAAGATGTTGCTGCCGACTATGTTGCCCACGGCGATGTCGCGCTCGCCCTTGAAGGCGGCGAGGATCGAGGTGGCCAGTTCCGGCAGCGAGGTGCCGACGGCGATCACGGTCAGGCCGATCACCAGCTCCGACAGGCCGAGGGCGCGGGCCAGTTGCACGGCGCCTTCGACCAGCAGGTTGGAGCCGCCCACCAGCAGCACCAGGCCGGCGACGATCAGGCCCAGGTTGACCATCCAGGCATGGGGCTTGGCCGGTTCGTTCAGGCCGAATTCCTTGGCGAACTCGTCGTCTGCGCCGCCCTTGTCCTGGCGGGCGCTGTAGATCAGGAAGCCGGTGTAGGCCAGCACGCCGGCGAACAGCAGGGCGCCGTCGAGGCGGCTCAGTTCGCCGTCCCAGGCCAGGGCGAAGGTCACCAGGCTGGCGCCGATCATGATCGGCACGTCGAGGCGGATCAGCTGGCGCGAGACGATCAGCGGTGCGACCAGGGCGGTCAGGCCGAGAATCAGCAGGACGTTGGCGATGTTGCTGCCGACCACGTTGCCGATCGCCAGGTCGCCGCTGCCGTTGATCGCCGACTGCACGCTGACCGCGGTTTCCGGCGCGCTGGTGCCGAAGGCCACCACGGTCAGGCCGATGATCAGCGGCGGGATGCCGAACTGCGCGGCCAGCTTGGCGGCGCCGCGTACCAGCACCTCGGCGCCGGCGACCAGCAGCACCAGGCCGGCGATCAGGTAGACGTAGGTCATCATTGTCATTGCGGGGGCTCCGGGAAAAATGCGGCTAGTGTAGCGATGGCGTATCGCCGCGCCAGAGGGGCGGGGGCGCTATTTGTTACCAGTCCTGTTTCACTTCAGTTGCTCGACCCGCACCGGCACCACGCCGGCGCGCAGCATGCCCAGGCGTTCGGCGGCGGCGCGCGAGACGTCGATGATGCGCCCGCGCACGAAGGGGCCGCGGTCGTTGATGCGCACCACCACGCTGCGTTCGTTGCTCAGATTGGTGACCCGCACCCGGGTGCCGAACGGCAGGCTGCGGTGCGCAGCGGTCAGCGCGTGCTGGTCGAAGCGCTCGCCGCTGGCGGTCTTGCGACCATGGTGGCGGTCGCCATAGTAGGAGGCCTTGCCGGTTTCCGTGGCACCGCTGCCGCTGCCGCTGCCGAAGGTGGAGCAGCCGGCGAGCACGGTGAGCAGGCCGAGCACGACGACGGCCTGTAGCCCGGATGCAATCCGGGGGCGCAAGGATTCCCGGATTGCATCCGGGTTACAAATGAGCATCGTCTGGTTCTCCAGGTAAACGAACGCCGGGCAAGCCCGGCGTCGTTACAGCTGTGGCAAGCGAGCCGATCCGGCTCAGCCTTCGAGCTTCTTCTTCAGCAGTTCGTTCACTTGCCCCGGGTTGGCCTTGCCTTTCGAGGCCTTCATCGCCTGGCCGACGAAGAAGCCGAACATCTTGCCGCGCTTGGCTTCGTCGCTGGCGCGGTACTGCTCGACCTGCTCGGCGTTGGCCGCCAGCACTTCGTCGAGCATCTTCTCGATGGCGCCGGAGTCGGTGACCTGCTTGAGGCCCTTCTTCTCGATCACTTCATCGGCGCTGGTACCTTCGCCGGCCGCCAGGGCCTCGAACACCATCTTGGCGATCTTGCCGCTGATGGTGTTGTCCTTGATGCGCAGGATCATCCCGCCCAGCTGCTCGGCGGACACCGGCGACTGCTCGATTTCCAGGTTGTCCTTGTTGAGCAGGCTGGACAGCTCGCCCATCACCCAGTTGGCCGCCAGCTTGGCGTCGCCGCACACCGCATTGACTGCCTCGAAGTAGTCGGCCAGCTCGCGACTGGCGGCCAGCACCGTGGCGTCGTAGGCGGACAGGCCGAACTGGCTCTCGAAACGCTCGCGCTTCTGCACCGGCAGCTCCGGCAGGCTGGCGCGCACCTCGTCGAGGAAGCTTGGCTCGATCACCACCGGCAGCAGGTCGGGGCAGGGGAAGTAGCGGTAGTCGTTGGCTTCCTCCTTGCTGCGCATGGAGCGGGTCTGGTCCTTGTTCGGGTCGTACAGGCGGGTTTCCTGCACCACCTGGCCGCCGTCCTCGATCAGCTCGATCTGCCGCTGCACCTCGTGGTTGATGGCCTTTTCGATAAAGCGGAAGGAGTTGACGTTCTTGATCTCGGCGCGGGTGCCGAACTCGACCTGGCCCTTGGGCCGTACGGAGACGTTGCAGTCGCAGCGCAGCGAGCCTTCGGCCATATTGCCGTCGCAAATCCCTAAGTAGCGCACCAGGGCGTGGATGGCCTTGACATAAGCCACCGCCTCCTTGGCCGAGCGGATGTCCGGCTCGGAGACGATCTCCAGCAGCGGCGTGCCGGCACGGTTGAGGTCGATGCCGCTCATGCCGTGGAAGTCTTCGTGCAGGCTCTTGCCGGCGTCCTCTTCCAGGTGCGCTCGGGTGATGCCGATGCGCTTGACCGTGCCGTCTTCCAGGCTGATGTCCAGATGGCCCTTGCCGACGATGGGATGCTCCATCTGGCTGGTCTGGTAGCCCTTGGGCAGGTCAGGGTAGAAGTAGTTCTTGCGGGCGAAGACGTTCTGCGGCGCGATATGCGCGTCGATCGCCAGGCCGAACTTCACCGCCATGCGCACCGCCTCGGCGTTGAGCACCGGCAGGGTGCCGGGCATGCCGAGGTCGATCAGGCTGGCCTGGGTGTTGGGCTCGGCGCCGAAGCTGGTGGCGCTGGCCGAGAAGATCTTCGATTGGGTGCTGAGCTGAGCGTGGATCTCGAGCCCGATGACTGTTTCCCATTGCATCTTTGTCGTCCTCAGAAGCCGCTCGGTGCTTGTTTATGCCAGTCGCTGACCTGCTGGTACTGGTGCGCGACATTCAGCAGGCGGCCTTCCTGGAAGTAGTTGCCGAGCAGCTGCACGCCCACCGGCAGGCCATCGACGAAGCCGGCCGGCATCGACAGGCCGGGGATGCCGGCCAGGTTGGCGGTGATGGTGTAGATGTCTTCCAGGTAGGCGGAAACCGGGTCGGCGTTCTTCTCGCCGAGCTTCCAGGCCAGGTTCGGCGTGGTCGGGCCGAGGATCAGGTCGACCTCATTAAAGGCCGCGACGAAGTCGTTCTTGATCAGCCGGCGGATCTGCTGCGCCTTGATGTAGTAGGCGTCGTAGTAACCGGCCGACAGCGCGTAGGTGCCGACCATGATGCGCCGCTTGACCTCGGCGCCGAAGCCTTCGCCGCGCGAGCGCTTGTACAGGTCTTCGAGGTTGACCGGGTTCTCGCAGCGGTAGCCGAAGCGCACGCCGTCGAAGCGCGACAGGTTGGAGCTGGCCTCGGCCGGCGCGATCACGTAGTAGGCGGGAATCGCGTGTTGCATGTTCGGTAGCGAGATGTCCTTCACCGTGGCGCCGAGCTTCTTCAGCTCCTCGACCACGGCCAGCACCTTCTCGCCGATACGCGCGTCGAGGCCGGCGCCGAAATATTCCTTCGGCAGACCGATGCGCAGGCCGGCTAGCGGCTGGCTCAGGGCGGCCAGGTAGTCGTCCACCGGCTGCTCGACGCTGGTGCTGTCCTTGGCATCGAAGCCGGCCATGGCGCCGAGCAGCAGGGCGCAGTCCTCGGCGGTGCGGGCCAGCGGGCCGCCCTGATCGAGGCTGGAGGCGTAGGCGATCATGCCCCAGCGCGAAACTCGGCCGTAGGTGGGCTTGATCCCGGTGAGGTTGGTCAGCGCCGCCGGCTGGCGGATCGAGCCGCCGGTGTCGGTGCCGGTGGCGGCCGGCAGCAGGCGCGCGGCCACCGCGGCGGCGCTGCCGCCGCTGGAGCCGCCGGGTACGCGGGAGAGGTCCCAGGGGTTCTTCACCGGGCCGTAGTGGCTGGATTCGTTGGCCGAGCCCATGGCGAACTCGTCCATGTTCAGCTTGCCCAGGGTCACGGCGCCGGCGGCTGCGAGCTTTTCCACCACGGTGGCGTCGTAGGGCGCCTTGAAGCCGGTGAGGATCTTCGAGCCGCAGGACGTCAGCACGTTCTTGGTGCAGAACAGGTCCTTGTGGGCGATCGGCGCGCCGAGCAGGGCGCCGCTCTCGCCGGCGGCGCGACGGGCGTCGGCGGCCTTGGCCTGCTCGATGGCGAGATCGCTGGTGACGGTGATAAAGCTGTTGAGCTGCGGATCGAGCTGCGCGATGCGCGCCAGCAGGCTGCGGCTCAGCTCTTCGGCGGAGAATTCTTTGGCGGCGAGTGCGCGGGCGATCTCGGCCAGGGTCAGTTGATGCATGTCAGGCCCTTTCCTTTATTCGATGACTTTCGGCACGAGGTACAGGCCGTTTTCCACGGCCGGGGCGATGGCCTGGTAGGCGTCGCGCTGGTTGCTCTCGCAGACCACGTCGGCGCGCAGGCGCTGGGTGGCTTCCAGCGGGTGGGCCAGGGGCTCGATGCCCTGGGTGTCGACCGCCTGCATCTGATCGATCAGGCCGAGGATGTTGTTCAGGGTCGCGGTGGTTTGCGGAAGATCGCCTTCGTTCAGGCCCAGGCGGGCCAGGTGGGCGATTTTTTCCACCTCGGAGCGTTCAAGCGCCATCGGGGGTTCTCCAGTGGAAGTGTGATCGGGGTCTTGCTATGCGTGCCTGACGCAGGGAACGGATGTCGCGAGCCGGCGGTCAAAGGCCGCGATGTGCGGCTGCAAGGCCCGGAAAAACAGGCAATCTACCATATTGCCGCCTTGCTCAAAATCCCTGCCGTTGTTAGAGTTTGCCGCACTTTTTACCTGCGCGTTTTCGCGCTTTGCCTTTACCCACGCGTTGCCTAGGGTCCCTTTCCCCATGTTCAAGAAACTGCGTGGCATGTTTTCCAGCGATCTGTCGATCGACCTGGGCACTGCCAATACCCTCATTTATGTGCGCGAACGCGGCATCGTGCTGAACGAGCCGTCGGTGGTCGCCATCCGTACCCACGGTAACCAGAAAAGTGTCGTCGCCGTCGGTTCCGAGGCCAAGCGCATGCTCGGCCGTACCCCGGGCAACATCGCCGCCATCCGCCCGATGAAGGACGGCGTGATCGCCGACTTCAGCGTCTGCGAGAAGATGCTGCAGTACTTCATCAACAAGGTGCACGAGAACAGCTTCCTGCAGCCCTCGCCGCGCGTGCTGATCTGCGTGCCGTGCAAGTCGACCCAGGTCGAGCGCCGCGCCATCCGCGAATCGGCGCTCGGCGCCGGCGCCCGCGAAGTGTTCCTGATCGAAGAACCGATGGCCGCGGCCATCGGCGCCGGCCTGCCGGTGGAAGAGGCGCGCGGCTCGATGGTCGTCGACATCGGCGGCGGCACCACCGAAATCGCCCTGATCTCGCTGAACGGCGTGGTCTACGCCGAATCCGTGCGGGTCGGCGGCGACCGCTTCGACGAAGCCATCATCACCTACGTGCGCCGCAACTACGGCTCGCTGATCGGCGAATCCACCGCCGAGCGGATCAAGCAGGAAATCGGTACCGCCTACCCGGGCGGCGAAATCCGCGAAGTCGACGTGCGCGGCCGCAACCTGGCCGAGGGCGTGCCGCGCAGCTTCACCCTCAATTCCAACGAAGTGCTCGAAGCGCTGCAGGAATCCCTGGCGACCATCGTCCAGGCGGTCAAGAGCGCGCTGGAGCAGTCGCCGCCCGAGCTGGCCTCGGACATCGCCGAACGCGGCCTGGTGCTGACCGGCGGCGGTGCGCTGCTGCGCGACCTGGACAAGCTGCTGTCGCAGGAAACCGGCCTGCCGGTGATAGTCGCCGAAGACCCGCTGACCTGCGTCGCCCGTGGCGGCGGCAAGGCGCTGGAGATGATGGATCGCCACACCATGGACCTGCTGTCCTCGGAGTAATCCGACGCTCCAGCCGGGTCCGCCGTGCCGCCTTCGGGCGGCACGCGCATGTTCAAGCACTGCAGTACACTCGCCCCATTCCTTGCCGGATCGGTTTGTCTTTCGCATGAACTCGCGCGTCTTCCGCCCTCGCGGCGCACAAGGGGTCGGCCATTAAGCCGCTCTTCGCCAAAGGCCCCTCGCTGGGCATCCGCCTGCTGGTGCTGGCCGTGCTCTCGGCCGTGCTGATGGTGGTCGATGCCCGTTTCGAGGCGCTCAAGCCGCTGCGCAGCCAGCTGGGCCTGGTGCTGACGCCCTTCTACTGGCTGGCCGACCTGCCGGTGCGCGCCTGGGATGGCGCCACCCAGCAGATATCCAGCCGCAGCGAACTGATGGCCGAGAACGAGAAGCTCAAGGCCGAGGCCCTGCTGCTGCAGCGTCGCCTGCAGAAGCTGGCCGCGCTCACTGAACAGAACGTGCGCCTGCGCGAGCTGCTCAACTCGGCGGCGCTGTTGGACGAGGAAGTGCTGGTCGGCGAGCTGATCGGCGTCGACCCCAATCCCTATACCCACCGCATCCTCATCGACAAGGGCGAGAAGGACGGCGTATTCCTCGGCCAGCCGGTGCTCGACGCCCGCGGCCTGATGGGCCAGGTGGTCGAGATCATGCCCTACACCGCGCGGGTGCTGCTGCTCACCGACACCACCCACAGCATTCCGGTGCAGGTCAACCGCAGCGGCCTGCGCGCCATCGCCGTCGGCACCGGCAACCCGGAGCGCCTGGAACTGCGCCACGTGGCCGACACCGCCGACATCAAGGAAGGCGACCTGCTGGTCAGCTCCGGCATGGGCCAGCGCTTTCCCGCCGGTTACCCGGTGGCCACGGTCAAGGAAGTGATCCACGACTCCGGCCAGCCCTTCGCCATCGTCCGCGCCGTGCCCACTGCCGCGCTCAATCGCAGTCGCTACCTGCTGCTGGTGTTCTCCGATCAGCGCACCCCGGAACAGCGCGCCAACGATTCCGCCGAGGCCCAGGAAGCCGCCGACCGCGAGGCCGAGCAGGCGCGCAGCCAGGGCGCTGCGCCGGCCGCCGAGCCGCCGGCGGCTGCCGAGTCGGCCGCGGCCCCGGTGGCGTCGCCCGCCCCCGCAGAGGAGACCAACTGATGGTCGGCGTGCAACCGCGCAACGGCTGGGTGATCTGGCTCAGCCTGGCCTTCGGCCTGCTGCTCAGCGTCTCGCCGCTGCCGGAGTTCATGCAGATCGGCCGGCCGCTGTGGGTGGCGCTGCTGCTCACCTACTGGGTGCTGGCCCTGCCGCATCGGGTCGGCATGACCACCGCCTGGGTGCTCGGCCTGGCCCAGGACGTGCTGTTCGGCACCCTGCTCGGGCAGAACGCGCTGATCCTGACCCTGATCACCTTCCTGGTGCTGAGCCTGCACCAGCGCCTGCGCATGTTCCCCATGTGGCAGCAGAGCACCGTGCTGCTGGTGGTGTTCGGCCTGGCCCAGCTGGTGCAGCTGTGGCTCAATGCCCTGACCGGCAGCCGTCCGCCGACCCTGGCCTTCGTGCTGCCGGCGCTGGTCAGCGCGCTGCTTTGGCCCTGGGTCTGCGTCATCCTGCGCGGGTTGCACCAGCGCCTTAACGTCAACTGAGCGCGCCAGCTGCGGCCGGCCGCGCCCCGCCCGACAGGGAGAAGTTCGTATGGCCAAGCTGTTTCTGGCCTCCGCCTCGCCGCGCCGCCGCGAGCTGCTGGCGCAGATCGCCGTGCCCTGCGTCACGCAAATCGCCGCGATAGACGAAAATCCGTTGCCAGACGAGCCCGCCGTCGCCTATGTAGAGCGCCTGGCGCGGGAAAAGGCGCGCGCCGGTCTGGCCGCCCTGAGCGAGTCAGCCGATGCCGTGGTGCTCGGCGCGGATACCGCGGTGGTGCTCGATGGGCGCATCCTCGGCAAACCGGCCGATTTCGCCGAGTCGCGCGCCATGCTGCAGGCGCTGTCCGGGCGTAGCCATCAGGTACTGACCGCGGTGGCGCTGGCCGGCGGCGGACGCGAGGCGGCGCGGGTGGTGGCCAGCAGCGTGACCTTCCGCGCCCTGAGCGAGCGCGAGATCGAAGCCTACTGGGCCAGCGGCGAGCCGTGCGACAAGGCCGGCAGCTATGGTATCCAGGGGCTGGCGGCGGTATTCGTCAGCCGCCTCGAAGGCAGCTATTCGGCGGTGGTCGGCCTGCCGCTGTGCGAGACGGCCGAGTTGCTCGGCGAATTCGGCATTGCCTGCTGGCAGTTGCCGGCCCAGCGCTAAACTTGCGGCAGCGCGCCGCCCAATCCAGCGGGATGGATGCATGAGCGAAGAAATTCTGATCAATATCACGCCGATGGAATCGCGCGTGGCGGTGGTGGAAAACGGCGTGCTGCAGGAAGTGCACGTCGAACGCACGCAGAAGCGCGGCATCGTCGGCAACATCTACAAGGGCAAGGTGGTGCGCGTGCTGCCGGGCATGCAGGCGGCGTTCGTCGACATCGGCCTGGAGCGCGCGGCCTTTATCCACGCCTCGGAAATTTCCACCCGCGAGGGCGCCGCGGTGGAGCCGATCAGCGCCCTGGTGCACGAGGGCCAGGCCCTGGTGGTACAGGTGACCAAGGACCCCATCGCCAGCAAGGGGGCGCGTCTGACCACCCAGTTGTCGATCCCTTCGCGTTATCTGGTGTACATGCCGCGTACCAGTCATGTCGGTATTTCCCTGAAGATCGAAGACGAAGCAGAGCGCGAGCGCCTCAAGCAGGTGGTCGCCGATTGCGTCGCCGCCGAAGGCATCGAGGAAGCTGGCGGCTTCATCCTGCGCACCGCCGCCGAAGGCGCCGGCGCCGACGAGATCCTCATCGACATCCGTTACCTGCGCCGGTTGTGGGACCAGATCGCCGCGCAGATCCAGAACGCCAAGGCGCCCTCGGTGATCTACGAGGACCTGTCGCTGGCCCTGCGCACCCTGCGCGACCTGGTCAGCCCGCGCACCGAGAAGATCCGCGTCGACTCGCGCGAGACCTTCCAGAAGATCACCCAGTTCGTCGCCGAGCTGATGCCGGAGATCGCCGACCGCCTCGAGCACTACCCCGGCGAGCGGCCGATCTTCGACCTCTACGGCGTCGAGGACGAGATCCAGCGCGCGCTGGAGCGCAAGGTGCCGCTCAAGTCCGGCGGCTACCTGATCGTCGACCCGGCCGAGGCGATGAGCACCATCGACGTCAACACCGGCGCCTTCGTCGGCCACCGCACCCTCGAGGAGACCATCTTCAAGACCAACCTTGAGGCGGCCACCGCCATCGCCCGCCAGCTGCGCCTGCGCAACCTGGGCGGGATCATCATCATCGACTTCATCGACATGGAAGACGAGGAGCACCAGCGCCAGGTACTGCGCACCCTGGAGAAGCAGCTGGAGCGCGACCACGCCAAGACCAACATCATCGGCATCACCGAGCTGGGGCTGGTGCAGATGACCCGCAAGCGCACCCGCGAGAGCCTCGAACAGGTGCTCTGCGAGCCGTGCAGCGCATGCCAGGGCCGCGGCAAGCTGAAGACGGCGGAGACCATCTGCTACGAGATCTTCCGCGAGATCCTGCGCGAGGCGCGCGCCTACCAGGCCGAGGGCTACCGGGTGCTGGCCAACCAGAAGGTGGTCGATCGCCTGCTCGACGAGGAGTCGGGCAATGTCGCCGATCTGGAGGCCTTTATCGGCCGCACCATCAAGTTCCAGGTGGAAACCATGTACTCCCAGGAACAGTACGATGTGGTGCTGCTCTGAGGCGCCGCTGAGATGAACGCGCTGGCCCGTCTGTTCATGGCCCTGCTGCGCTGGGGCCTGGGGCTCTGTGCCGCGCTGCTGGTGCTGGCGGCGCTGTACGTCAGCCTGGGCCGCGAGCTGGTGCCGCTGGTCGCCGAGTACCGCCTGGAGGCGGAGAACCGCGCCGGCGCCGCGCTCGGCGTGCCGGTGCGCATCGGTGCGCTGGAAGGGCAGTGGCAGGGCTTCGCCCCCTTGCTGGTGGCGCGCGACGTGCAGGTCGGCGATGGCGAGCAGCGCCTGGTGCTGGACCGGGTGCGGGTGGTGCCGGACCTGCTGGCCAGCCTGCTGGCACGGCGCGCGCGCATCGGCCACCTGCAACTGACCGGTTTGCAGCTGCACGTGCAGCAGCAGGACGACGGCAGCTGGCGCCTGCAGGGCCTGCCCGACGGGCCGCAGGGCGGGCGCGCCGACATCGCCGAGCTGCTGCAACGGCTGCGCGTGGTGCAGCGTCTGAGCCTGGTGGACAGCCAACTGGTGCTGCAGGCCGCCGGACAGGAGCCGCTGAAACTCAGTTACCTCAACCTCAGCCTGCGTTACGGCGTCAACCGCCAGCGTCTCGACGCCCGCCTGCTGCTGCCCGACGGCCAGCCGCTGAGCCTGCAGCTGCGTACCCGCATGCAGCCGCAGCAGTGGCGGCAGACCCAGGCCGAGCTCTACCTGAGTTTGCCGCAGAGCGACTGGGCCGCCTGGCTGCCGCCGCGCCTGACCGCCGCCTGGCAGGTGCAGCGCCTGCAGGCCGGCGGCGAGCTGTGGCTGAGCAGTCGCGGCGGCGAGTTGCAGCGCGGCGCGCTGCGCCTGCATGCGCCGCAGGTGCGCGGCGGCTACGCCGAGCGCGAGGCGGTGAGCCTGGAGGATCTCGCCTTCAATGCCTATTTCCAGCGTGGCGACGCGGGGATACAGGTGCAGCTCGATTCCCTGGCCTTCAACCAGGGCGAGCGGCGCATCGGCGAGCTGCACCTGGCCCTGAGTCAGAGCCACGCCGGCAGCGACGACGAACGCTGGCAACTGCGCGCCGACCGCTTCGACCTGGCCGCCTGGGCGCCGCTGGTCCAGGCCCTGGCGCCGCTGCCGGAGGTCGCCGAGCAGACGCTGGCCGGGCTGGCCCCGGTGGGCGGCGTGGCCAACCTGCAGCTGGACTACCATCCGCGCCGCGAGGGCGCCGCGCGCCTGCAGTTCGCCGCCAACCTGGAGCGGGTCGGCATCGCCGCCTACCGCGGCGCGCCGGCGGCCGAGAACGTCAGCGGCAGCGTGTCGGGGAACCCGTTTCAGGGCGAGCTGCGCCTCAATAGCGAGAATTTCGCCCTGCACCTGGATCAGCTGTTCCCCGCCCCCTGGCGTTACCGCCACGCCCAGGCGCGGCTGAGCTGGGCCTGGAACGACGATGGCCTGACCCTGGCCAGCCCCTATATGCGCCTGGACGGCGAGGAAGGGCAGCTCGCCGGCGACATGCTGATCCGCCTGCGCCGCGACCCCGACGCCGAGGACTACATGGACCTGCGCGTCGGCCTGCGCGACGGCGATGCGGCCTACACCGAGAAGTACCTGCCGACCCGCTCGCCGGGCATGAGCGCCGAACTGAGCCGCTGGCTGCAGAGCGCGATCCGCGCCGGCAAGGTGGAGGAGGGCTACTTCCAGTACCAGGGTTCGCTGAACAAGGGCGCGGCCATCACGGCGCGCAGCCTCAGCCTGTTCTTCCAGGTGGCGGAGGCCGAGCTGGCCTTCCAGCCCGGCTGGCCGGCGCTGCGCGAAGGCCGCGGCCAGGTGCTGATCGAGGATGACGGCGTACGCGTGCGCCTGCAGCAGGGGCGCCTGCTGGATAGCCGAGTGAGCGCGGTCAGCGCCGTTATCCCGCTGCTGCACAACGGCCAGCCTCCGCGCCTGCAGCTCGACGGCGAGGTGAGCAGCAGCCTGGGCGACGCCCTCAAGCTGCTGCAGGAGGCGCCGCTGGGCACCGCCGAGCTGTTCGCCGGCTGGCAGGGCGAGGGCCCGCTGGCCGGGCGCCTGCAGCTGGACATCCCGCTGGCCAAGGGTGCGCCGCCCGGCGTGGTGGTGGACTTCGCCACCGAAGGCGCGCGCCTTGAGCTGGTCAATCCCGCCCTGCAACTGAGCCAGATCCAGGGGGCGTTCCGTTTCAACAGCGCCAGCGGCCTGAGTGCGCCGGACGTGCGGGCCCAGGTGTTCGGCCGCCAGGTGCGCGGCAGCATCAGCGCCGAAGGCGCGCGGGGACGGACACGCACCCTGTTCGATCTGCGCGGCCAGGCCGAGGTGGAGACCCTGCGTCAGTGGCTCGGCATCGAGCAGAGCCTGCCGCTCAGCGGCCTGCTGCCCTACCGCCTGCGCCTGACCCTGGACGGCGACGACAGCCAGCTGCGCGTCGACTCCAATCTCAAGGGCGTGGCCATCGACCTACCGCCGCCCTTCGCCAAGGCGGCCGGCGAGGAGCGCTACGCCGACTGGCGCATGACCCTGGCCGGCCGCGAGCGGCGCTACTGGCTCGACTACCAGAACCTGGCCAGCCTGGCCCTGGCCGCGCCGCCGGGCGAGCTGAGCCAGGGGCGCGGCGAGCTGATGCTCGGCGGCACCCCGGCGCGGCTGCCTAGCAGCCAGGGCCTGCGCCTGCGCGGCCGGCTCGACGAGCTGGACTGGGACGCCTGGCAGCAGGTGCGCCAGCGCCATGCGGTGAGCGTGGACGCCGAGAGCCAGCGCCTGTTCAAGGACGCCCAACTGCGGATCGAGCGTTTCCGCGGCTTCGGCAGCGAGCTCAACGATCTGCAAGTGGGCCTGGCGCGCGAGGGCCAGGCCTGGGCCCTGCAACTGGACAGCGAGCTGGCGGCCGGCCGCGTGCTGCTGGCCGATGCGGCGGAGACGCCGATTCGCGTGGAGCTCGATTACCTGCGCCTGCCGCCCGCCGATCCGGACAAGCCGGCGGATGCGCCGGACCCGCTGGCGGCCGTCGACCCGCGGCAGATTCCGGCGCTGGATATCCGCATCGGCGAGGTGCGGCGCGGCGCCAAGATTCTCGGTTCCTGGTCGCTGCAGGCGCGCCCGGAGGCGGACGGCGTGCGTTTCGACCAGCTCGATCTTGACCTGCAGGGCCTCAAGGTCGGCGGCAGTGCCGGCTGGCGCGGCGCGCCGGGGGCTACGCGCAGCTGGTACCAGGGCCGTCTGCAGGGCAAGGACCTGGCCAAGGTGCTGCTGGCCTGGGGCTATGCCCCCAGCGCCACCAGCGAGAGCTTCCGCCTGGATATCGACGGCAACTGGCCGGGCTCGCCGGCCTGGCTGTCGCTCAAGCGCTTCTCCGGCAGCCTGGAACCGGCGCTGCGCAACGGCCAGTTCGTCGAGGTGCAGGGTTCGGCGCAGGCGCTGCGGGTGTTCGGCCTGCTCAATTTCGACTCCATCGGCCGCCGCCTGCGCCTGGATTTTTCCGACCTGCTCGGCAAGGGCCTGAGCTACGACCGGGTCAAGGGGCGGCTGCAGGCCAACGACGGCCTGTTCGTCACCCGCGAGCCGATCGTGCTGAGCGGCCCGTCGAGCAACCTGGAGCTCAACGGCAACCTCGACATGCGTAACGAGCGGATCGACGCCAAGCTGCTGGTGACCCTGCCGGTGACCAACAACCTGCCGCTGGCCGCGCTGATCGTCGGCGCCCCGGCCATCGGCGGCGCGCTGTTCGTCGTCGACAAGCTGCTCGGCGACCGCGTGGCGCGCTTCGCCAGCGTGCAGTACGACGTCAAGGGCCCCATGCAGAGTCCGCAGATCAGTTTTGACAAGCCTTTCGAGAAACCCAGGTAAGCTGTCAGCCATCCGCTTCCATCCCATATCGGGTATGCCATGACCTTTGCCGTGATCCAGATGGTCAGTCAGGACGACGTGCTGGCCAATTTGACCCAGGCCCGCCAACTGCTGGAACAGGCGGCGGCCGGCGGCGCGCGCCTGGCGGTGCTGCCGGAGAACTTCGCCGCCATGGGCCGCCGCGACCTGGCCGCGCTCGGCCGTGCCGAGGCGCTGGGCCAGGGGCCGATCCTGCCCTGGTTGCAACGGGCCGCGCGCGACCTCAAGTTGTGGATAGTCGCCGGCACCCTGCCGCTGCCGCCGGACGAGGCGCCCGAGGCCAAGCCGCATGCCTGTTCGCTGCTGATCGACGACGCCGGCCAGCGGGTGGCGCGCTACGACAAGCTGCACCTGTTCGACGTCGAAGTGGCCGACAACCGCGGCAGCTACCGCGAGTCGGACGACTTCGCCCATGGCCAGCGCATCGTGGTCGCCGATACCCCGGTCGGCCGCCTGGGCCTGAGCGTCTGCTACGATCTGCGCTTTCCCGAGCTGTACGGCGCACTGCGCCAGGCCGGCGCCGAGCTGATCAGCGCGCCCTCGGCCTTCACCGCGGTGACCGGCGCCGCGCACTGGCAGGTGCTGGTGCGCGCCCGCGCCATCGAGACCCAGTGCTATGTGCTGGCGGCGGGGCAGGGTGGCGAGCACCCCGGGCCGCGGCAGACCTTCGGTCATTCGGCCATCGTCGACCCCTGGGGCCGCGTGCTGGCCGAGCAGGATCAGGGCCAGGCGGTGCTGCTGGCCAGCCGTGACGGTGCCGAGCAGGCGGCGATCCGGCAACGCATGCCGGTGCAGGCGCACCGCAGAATTCTTTCATCGGACGCCGTGCGTCCGATTGCAGTGGAGTGACCATGAACCCGATGCTGATGTCCGTCAGCGAGCACCTGCTCGCCCCCGGCAACCTGACCCTCGACAGCCTGCCCGGCGTGCTCGGCGAACTCGCCGGCCCGGGGATCGACGCCGCCGACCTGTATTTCCAGAGCCAGGTCTCGGAAACCTGGGTGCTGGAGGACGGCATCGTCAAGGAGGGCAGCTTCAACCTCGACCAGGGCGTCGGTGTGCGCGCCCAGTCCGGCGAGAAGACCGGCTTCGCCTACAGCAACGCCATCACCCTGGATGCCCTGCGCCAGGCGGCGCGCGCCGCCCGCTCGATCTCCCGCGCCGGGCAGCAGGGCCGCGTGCAGGCCTTCGCCAGCCCGCAGGTCAGTGCCCTCTACGCACCGGACAACCCCCTGGACGTGCTCGGCCGCGCCGAGAAGGTCGAGCTGCTGCAACGCATCGACCGCGCCACCCGTGCTCTCGATCCGCGCATCAAGCAGGTCACCGTGAGCCTGGCCGGGGTCTGGGACCGGGTGCTGGTGGCCGCCCACGACGGCAGCCTGAGCGCCGATGTACGCCCGCTGGTGCGTTTCAACGTCAGCGTCATAGTCGAGCACAACGGCCGTCGCGAGCGCGGCGGCCATGGCGGCGGCGGGCGCACCGACTACCGCTATTTCCTCGAAGAGGATCGCGCCATGGGCTATGCCCGCGAGGCGCTGCGCCAGGCCCTGGTCAACCTCGAGGCGATTCCCGCGCCGGCCGGCACCCTGCCGGTGGTGATGGGCGCCGGCTGGTCCGGCGTGCTGCTGCACGAGGCGGTCGGCCACGGCCTGGAGGGCGACTTCAACCGCAAGGGCAGCTCGGCCTACAGTGGCCGCATCGGCGAGCGGGTCGCCTCCAGCCTGTGCACCATAGTCGATGACGGCACCCTGGAAGGGCGCCGCGGCTCGCTCAGCGTCGACGACGAGGGCACGCCGACCCAGTGCACCACGCTGATCGAGAACGGCGTGCTCAAGGGCTACATGCAGGACAAGCTCAACGCCCGCCTGATGGGCGTGGCGCGCACCGGCAACGGCCGCCGCGAGTCCTACGCGCACCTGCCGATGCCGCGCATGACCAACACCTACATGCTGGCCGGGCAGAGCGACCCGGAGGAGATCATCCGTTCGGTGAAGAAGGGCATCTACTGCGCCAACCTCGGCGGCGGCCAGGTCGACATCACCAGCGGCAAGTTCGTCTTCTCCACCAGCGAGGCCTACCTGATCGAGGACGGCCGGATCACCGCCCCGGTCAAGGGCGCGACCCTGATCGGCAACGGTCCGGAGGCCATGAGCCGGGTGTCCATGGTGGGCAACGACCTGGCCCTGGACAGCGGCGTCGGCACCTGCGGCAAGGACGGCCAGTCGGTGCCGGTGGGCGTCGGTCAGCCGACCCTGAAGATCGACGCCATCACCGTCGGCGGGACGGGGGCGTAGGTTGGGTTGAGGAGCTTGCGACCAAGCCCAACAGGGAGCGCGCAGCGCTCCGCCCGGCGTTCAGCTGCCGGGCCTTTTTCGGCTCGGCGCGCATCTGTTGGGCTTCGCTGTGCTCAGCCCAACCTACCGGCGTTACGGATGGAGGTTATCAACGCAGGCCGCGCTGCATTTCGTCCAGTTCGCGGATGTACTTGAACACCTTGCGCGCGGCGGCGGGCGGCTTGTTGTGCGCCGCCTCGTGCTGGGCATGGCGGATCAGCCCGCGCAGGTGCTGGCGGTCGGCGTCCGGGTACTGGCCGATAAAGCCTTCCAGGGCCTCGTCGCCGCCGGCGATCAGGCGGTCGCGCCAACGCTCGAGGGCATGGAAGCGCTCGTTGTATTCGCGGGTGGAGCTGTCCACCTGGTCGAGCATGGCGAGGATCGCCTCGACATCCTGTTCGCGCATCAGCTTGCCGATGAACTGGATATGGCGTTTGCGCGCGGCGTTGGCGGTGTGTTTCGGCGCTTCGGCCAGGGCACGGCGCAGGGCGTCGGTCAGCGGCATCTTGGCCAGCAGGTCCGGCTTGAGCGTGGTCAGGCGCTCGCCGAGTTCCTGCAGGGCATGCAGCTCGCGTTTGACCTGGGATTTACTCTTCTCCAGGGAGAAGTCGTCGAAGGAATCAGACATGGGGCGGGTCCAGTGGGAAACGCCGCCATGATAGCAGTAGGGGCAGCTTCAAGCCGCACGCTTCAAGCGGCAAGATGGGAGCGGACTCGGCTGTTGCTTGTGGCTTGCAGCTTATTTTGAGAATTGGAGTGGTTATGAGTGAAGTAGAGGTGATCGGCCCGCAGGCCCTGCCCCAGTTGCAGGCGCAGGTCGAAGAGATTCTCGCCGAGGCCAAGCGCCAGGGCGCCAGCGCCTGCGAGGTGGCGGTGTCCGCCGGCCAGGGACTGTCCACCACGGTGCGCCAGGGCGAGGTGGAAACCGTCGAGTTCAATCGCGATCAGGGCTTCGGCATCACCCTCTACGTCGGCCAGCGCAAGGGCTCGGCGAGCACCTCGGCCACCGGCAGCGCGGCGATCCGCGAGACGGTGGCGGCAGCGCTGGCGATTGCCGGGCACGCCAGCGAGGACGAATGCGCCGGCCTGGCCGATGCCGCGCTGATGGCCCGCGAGCTGCCCGAGCTGGATCTCTACCATCCCTGGTCGATCAGCCCCGAGCAGGCCGTGGAGCAGGCGCTGGTCTGCGAGGCAGCGGCCTTTGCCGCCGATGCCCGGGTCAACAACGCCGACGGCACCAGCCTCAACACCCACCAGGGCTGCCGCGTCTACGGCAACAGCCATGGCTTCGTCGGCGGTTACGCTAGCACCCGCCACAGCCTGAGCTGCGTGATGATCGCCGGCGGCGAAGGGCAGATGCAGCGCGACTACTGGTACGACGTCAACCGCCAGGGCGAGCTGCTCGCCGATGCTAGCGAGATCGGTCGGCGCGCCGCGCTGCGCGCGGTGAGCCGCCTCGGCGCGCGCCCGGTACCGACCTGCGAGGTGCCGGTGCTATTCGCCGCCGAGCTGGCAGGCGGCCTGTTCGGCCACCTGCTGGCGGCGATCTCCGGCGGCAACCTGTACCGCCATTCCTCCTTCCTCGAAGGCGCACTGGGCCAGCGCCTGTTCCCCGAATGGCTGAGTCTCGACGAGCGCCCGCACCTGCCGCGGGCGCTGGGCAGCGCCGCCTTCGACGGCGACGGCCTGGCCACCTACGCCAAGTCCTTCGTCGACAAGGGCGAGCTGGTGTCCTATGTGCTCGGCACCTATTCCGGACGCAAGCTGGGCTTGCCGAGCACGGCCAACTCCGGCGGCGTGCACAACCTGTTCGTCAGCCATGGCGACGAAGACCAGCAGGCGCTGATTCGCCGCATGGGCCGCGGCCTGCTGGTCACCGAGCTGATGGGCCAGGGCCTGAACCTGGTCACCGGCGACTATTCGCGCGGCGCCGCCGGTTTCTGGGTGGAAAACGGCGAGATCCAGTTCCCGGTGCAGGAGGTGACCATCGCCGGCAACCTGCGCGACATGTTCCGCCAGATCGTCGCGGTCGGCCGCGACCTGGAACGGCGCGGCAATATCTGCACCGGCTCGGTGCTGATCGAGAAGATGACCGTCGCCGGCAGTTGAGATGGGCCGAAACGACAAGGCCACCCGCGGGTGGCCTTGTGGTTTTTTTGGGGGGGTTACTCGCCTTCCTCGAAGTAGTTCTCGATCAGGCCGACCAGCGCGTCCAGCGCCTCGTGATCCTGCTCGCCCTCGGTGTGCAGGTGCACCGGGGTGCCCTTGCCGGCCGCCAGCATCATCACCGCCATGATGCTCTTGCCGTCCACCAGGCTGTCGCTGGAGCGACCGATGCGCACCTGGCAGGGGTAGGTGCTGGCCACGCCGACGAACTTGGCGGCGGCGCGGGCGTGCAGGCCGAGCTTGTTGATGATGGTGATTTCACGGGCTGGCATCGCGGCGGAGTTCCTTAGCTGAGGTCGCGGTGACGCACCTGGACGTTCTTCAGCGGGTTTTTCAGCGCCTGGCTCAGGCGGTTGGCCAGGTATACCGAGCGATGATGACCGCCGGTGCAGCCGATGGCGATGGTGACATAGGCACGGTTGCTGGCGGCGAAGCGCGGCAGCCATTTCTCCAGGTAGGCGAGGATGTCCTGGTACATTTCCTCGACCTCCGGTTGCGCCGCCAGGTAGTCGACCACCGGCTGCTGCAGCCCGGAGAAGTCGCGCAGTTCCGGCTTCCAGTAGGGGTTGGGCAGGCAGCGCGCGTCGAACACCAGATCGGCGTCCACCGGCATGCCGCGCTTGAAACCGAAGGATTCGATCAGGAAGGCGGTGCCCGGCTCAGGCTGACCCAGCAGGCGCAGCTTGAGGCTGTCGCGCAGCTGGTAGAGGTTGAGGTGGGTGGTGTCGATCTTCAGGTCGGCCAGGTCGACGATGGGCGCCAGTACCTGGCTCTCATCGGCGATGGCCTCGGCCAGCGAGCGGTTCTCGTCGGTCAGCGGATGGCGCCTGCGGGTTTCCGAGAAGCGCTTGAGTAGGGTCTCGTCTTCGGCGTCGAGGTAGAGGATGTCGCAGCGGATGTTGCGCTGGCGCACCTGTTCGAGCAGTTCCGGGAAGCGCTTGAGGTGGCTCTGCAGGTTGCGCGCGTCGATCGACACCGCCACCTGCGGCAGCAGCATCTCGGTGTTGAGCAGGGCGCGTTCGGCCAGATCCGGCAGCAGGCCGGCGGGCAGGTTGTCGATGCAGTAGAAGCCGTTGTCCTCAAGTACATCGAGGGCGGTGCTCTTGCCCGAGCCGGAGCGACCGCTGACGATGATCAGGCGCATGCTTATTGACCGTTCTGGATGTCCACGACCACCTGGTACAGATCCGCGCTGGCCGGGGCCTGGCGCAGACGTTCGCGGACGTCCTGGCGGTCGAGCATGCTGGCGATCTGGCGCAGCAGTTCGAGGTGGGCGTCGGTGGCCGCTTCCGGCACTAGCAGGACGAACAGCAGGTCGACCGGGGCGCCGTCGATGGCGTCGAAGTCCACCGCGGTGTCCAGGCGCAGCACCGCGCTGATCGGCGCGCTGCAGCCGGCCAGGCGACAGTGGGGAATGGCGATGCCGTTGCCGAAGCCGGTGGAGCCGAGCTTCTCGCGGGCGATCAGGCTTTCGAAGATGTCCTGGGCATCCAGGTCGGGCAGGTCGCGTGCCACCAGGTTGGCGATCTGTTCGAGCACGCGTTTCTTACTGCCGCCCGGCACGTTCACCAGGGAACGGCCGGGGGTCAGGATGTTTTCAAGTCGGATCATGGATGGGGAATGTCAGCGGGCCGTGGCGCCTTGCAGGCGTTCGAGCTGCTTTTCCTTGTGCTTGATGAGTTGACGGTCGAGTTTGTCGGCCAACAGGTCGATGGCGGCGTACATGTCTTGGTGTTCGGCGTTGGCGACGACCTCGCCGCCGGCGACGTGCAGGGTAGCTTCGATCTTCTGCTTGAGCTTCTCGACCTCCATGGTCACCTGAACGTTGGTGATCTTGTCGAAGTGGCGTTCCAATCGGCCGAGTTTCTCGCCGATATAGTCACGCAGGGCGTCGGTCACATCCAGCTGGTGTCCACTGATGTTGACTTGCATACCGCTTTCTCCTTGTTGCCTTGTGTAAGAGGCGGGTCCTATACGACCCGCCGCCGGAACACTTTGGCTTGGAAGCGAGAGGCTTCCAATCGATCTGGCCTACATCAGTCGCTTGCGCTCGCTGGAGGGCGCTATGCCGAGGGATTCGCGGTACTTGGCGACTGTCCGACGGGCGACTTGGATGCCTTGTGCCTCCAGTAAACCAGCGATCTTGCTGTCGCTCAACGGCTTTTTCGCGTTTTCTGCGGCAACCAGTTTTTTGATGATGGCGCGGATCGCGGTGGACGAGCATTCGCCACCCTCGGCGGTGCTGACGTGGCTGGAGAAGAAGTATTTCAGCTCGTAAATGCCGCGCGGGGTGTGCATGAACTTCTGCGTGGTGACCCGCGAGATGGTCGACTCGTGCATGCCCACCGCCTCGGCGATGTCGTGCAGCACCAGGGGCTTCATCGCCTCGTCGCCGTAGTCGAGGAAGCCGCGCTGGTGCTCGACGATCTGGGTGGCGACCTTCATCAGCGTCTCGTTGCGGCTCTGCAGGCTCTTGATGAACCAGCGCGCTTCCTGCAGCTGGTTGCGCATGAAGGTGTTGTCGGCGCTGGAGTCGGCGCGTTTGACGAAGCCGGCGTACTGCGGGTTGACCCGCAGGCGCGGCATGGCCTCCTGGTTCAGCTCCACCAGCCAGCGGTCGTTGTGCTTGCGCACGATGACGTCGGGCACCACGTATTCCGGCTCGCTGGACTCGATCTGCGAACCCGGGCGCGGGTTGAGGCGCTGGATCAGGTCGATGACCTGCTTGAGCTCGTCTTCCTTGAGCTTGCTGCGGCGCATCAGCTGGGCGTAGTCGCGGCTGCCGAGCAGTTCCAGGTAGTCGCCGACCACGCGCTGGGTCTCGCTCAGCCAGGGCGTGCCGGCGGGCAGCTGGCGCAGTTGCAGCAGCAGGCATTCGCGCAGGTCGCGGGCGCCGATGCCGGCCGGCTCGAACTGCTGGATGCGGTGCAGCACCACTTCCACCTCGTCCAGCTCGACGTCCAGCTCGGGGTCGAAGGATTCGGCGACTTCCTCGAGGCTTTCTTCCAGGTAGCCGTCGTTGTTGATGCAGTCGATCAGGGTGGCGGCGATCAGTCGATCCTTGTCCGACATCGGCGCCAGATTCAGTTGCCAGAGCAGGTGACTGTGCAGACTCTCGCCATTGGAGGTGCGGGTGGTGAAGTCCCACTCGTCGTCGTCGTTGCTCGGCAGGCTGCTGGCGCTGGTCTGGTAGACGTCTTCCCAGGCGGTATCGACCGGCAGCTCGTTGGGGATGCGTTCGCCCCATTCGCCCTCTTCCAGGTTGTCGACCGTGGGGGTCGTTTCCTGGTAGCTGTCTTCCTTGCTCGGGGTGGGCGCGGCGCTTTCCGCGCCGTCGGCCATGGGGTCGCTGTTGTCGAAGTCGTCGCCGTCTTCCTGGCGCTCGAGCATGGGGTTGGACTCCAGTGCCTCCTGGATTTCCTGTTGCAGGTCCAGGGTCGACAGTTGGAGGAGGCGGATAGCCTGTTGCAGCTGCGGGGTCATCGTCAGCTGCTGGCCCATCTTGAGGACTAGCGATGGTTTCATTGCAGACCTTAATTCACCGGCGGGTTACGCCTTCCACTACAGGGCGCCGCGGCGCCACCAGGAAGCAAATTATATGCCTGAACTTCTCGGCTTTGCCTAGGGCTTGCCATATTTCTGTAGTGAAATAGCGGGCGAGCTACAGGCGGAATTCGTGGCCCAGGTACACCTCTTTCACCGTCTGGTTGGCGAGGATGGTCTCGGCGTCGCCCTCGGCGATCAGCTGGCCATCGTTGACGATGTAGGCGGTTTCGCAGATGTCCAGGGTCTCGCGCACGTTGTGATCGGTGATCAGGATGCCGATACCCTTGGTCTTGAGGTGATGGATGATCTGCTTGATGTCGCCCACCGAGATCGGGTCTACGCCGGCGAAGGGTTCGTCGAGCAGGATGAACTTGGGGTTGGTGGCCAGGGCGCGGGCGATTTCCACGCGGCGGCGCTCGCCGCCGGACAGGCTCATGCCGAGGCTGCCTGAGATGTGGTGGATGTGGAATTCCTGCAGCAGGTTTTCCAGCTCCGCCTGGCGGCCGGCGCGGTCCAGGTCCTTGCGCGTCTCGAGGATGGCCATGATGTTGTCGGCCACCGACAGTTTGCGGAAGATCGAGGCTTCCTGCGGCAGGTAGCCGATTCCGGCGCGGGCGCGGCCGTGCATGGGCTGGTGGCTGACGTCGAGGTCGTCGATGCGTACGCGGCCCTGATCGGCGCGCACCAGGCCGACGATCATGTAGAAGCAGGTGGTCTTGCCGGCGCCGTTGGGGCCGAGCAGGCCGACGATCTGCCCGCTCTCGATGCTCAGGCTGACGTCGCGGACGACCTGGCGGCCCTTGTAGCTCTTGGCCAGGTGTTGGGCTTTGAGAATGGCCATTACTGCTGTGCCTGCTGGTCCGCGGGTTTGTTCTTCGGCTGGATGATCATGTCGATACGCGGGCGCGGCACGCTGACGTTGGTGCCCGTGGCACGGCCGGCGTTGACGATCTGGCGCTGGGTGTCGTAGACGATCTTCTCGCCCTCGAAGGTGTTGCCTTCCTGGATCACCTTGGCCTGGTCGATCAGCACGATGCGTTCGTTGCTGGCGAAATACTGGATGGTCAGGCCGTAGGCCTTGACGATTTCCTTGTCCGCCGCCGGCTTCTGCTCGTAGTAGGCCGGTTTGCCCACCGAGGTGAACACGTCGATGTCGCCGCTGGCGGTCTGGGTGATGGTCACGGTGTCGCCGGTGATCTTCAGGGTGCCCTGGGTGATGATCACGGAGCCGCGGTAGACCGCCACGCCCTGCTTGTCGTCCAGCTCGGCGCTGTCGGCCTGGATGCGGATCGGCTGCTCGCGGTCGGACGGCAGGGCCCAGGCCGCCGCGCTTCCCAATGCGGCGCCGAGGCTGAGAATCAGGGGGAGGGTGTTAACGAACCTCATGCTGGCCTCTTACGTTGGACTGCAGGAGCATCCTGCCGTCGTTCAAGTACGCTTTCATTCCTTGTGCCGTGGTCACCCCGTTGGCCGCGACGATTCTAACGGCTTGCTCGGTCTGCGCATATTCCTTGTCGGGAATCACGGTCATGCGGCTGCTGGTGATGATGGTCGGGCGGCCCTTGGCGTCGGTGCGGGCGACGCGCACGTCGTCGATCAGTTCCACCTCGACGCCGCCGGGGGAGACCTCGGCGCGCTGGCTGGTGACCTTCCACGGCAGTTCGCTGCCGCGGTACAGGTCGAGCTTGGGCATGCTGACCAGGGTGATGTCGCTGGCCTTGACGTGCTCAAGCTTGTCCGCGGTCATGCGGTAGTGCAGCTTGCCGTCGTCCTGGAACTGCACGGTGCGCGCGCCGACCACGTAGAAGTCCACGGCGTTGTCGCTGTCTGCCGGCTGAGCCTGGCGGTCGCCGTCGGGAGCGATGTTCCAGTAGCCGAGCGCCGCGACCACGACGGCGATCAGGGCGAAGATCAGGTAATTGAGGGCTTTACGCAGCATGCTGTGCTCTACAGGTAGGCGGCTTGGGCCGCATCCAGCGTGCCCTGGGCACGCATGATCAGTTCGCAGAATTCCCGCGCCGCGCCGTCGCCGCCGCGCGCCTGGGTCACGCCATGGGCATGCTGGCGGACGAAGGCGTCGGCGCTGGCCACGGCCATGCCCAATCCGACCCGGCGAATCACCGGAAGATCCGGCAGGTCGTCGCCCAGGTAGGCGACCTGCTCGTAGCTTAGGCCCAGTTCGGCGAGCAGGCCGTCGAGCACCACGAGTTTGTCCTCGCGGCCCTGGAACAGGTGCTGGATGCCGAGATTGTTGGCGCGGCGCTCGACCACCGGGGTCTTGCGCCCGCTGATGATCGCGGTGCGCACGCCGGAGGCGATCAGCAGTTTGATGCCGTGGCCGTCCAGGGTGTTGAAGGTCTTGAACTCGCTGCCGTCCTCGAGGAAGTACAGGCGGCCATCGGTGAGCACGCCGTCGACGTCGAAGATTGCCAGCTTGATCGCGCGGGCGCGGCGCAACAGGTCGTTCATCACATCACCCCCGCGCGCAGCAGGTCGTGCATGTTCAGCGCGCCGACCGGTTGGTCCTGCTCGTCGACCACCACCAGGGCGTTGATCTTGTGGTCTTCCATGATCTTCAGCGCCTCGGCGGCGAGCATTTCGGCGCGGGCGGTCTTGCCGTGCGGGGTCATCACCTCGTCGATCAGCGCCTGGCGCACGTCGATGCCCTTGTCCAGGGTGCGGCGCAGGTCGCCGTCGGTGAATATGCCGGCCAGGCGGCCGTCGTCTTCCAGCACCACGGTCATGCCCAGGCCCTTCTGGGTCATTTCCAGCAGGGCGTCGCGCAGGCTGGTGCCGCGGTTCACCCGCGGCAGGGCCTCGCCCGCGTGCATGACGTTTTCCACCTTGAGCAGCAGACGCCGGCCGAGGGCGCCGCCGGGATGGGAGAAGGCGAAGTCTTCGGCGGTGAAGCCGCGCGCTTCCAGCAGGGCGATGGCCAGGGCGTCGCCGAGCACCAGGCTGGCGGTGGTGGACGAAGTCGGCGCCAGGTTCAGCGGGCAGGCCTCCTGGGTGACGCGGGCGTCGAGATTGACTTCGGCGGCCTTGGCCAGCGGCGAGTCCGGGTTGCCGGTCATGCTGATCAGGCGAATGCCGAGGCGCTTGATCAGGGGCAGCAGGGTGACGATCTCGGCGGTGGAGCCAGAGTTGGACAGGGCCAGGACGATGTCGTCGCGGGTGATCATGCCCATGTCGCCGTGGCTGGCCTCGGCCGGGTGGACGAAGAACGCCGTGGTGCCGGTGCTGGCCAGGGTGGCGGCGATCTTGTTGCCGATATGCCCGGACTTGCCCATGCCGACCACTACCACGCGGCCCTGGCAGGCCAGGATCAGCTCGCAGGCCTTGACGAAATTGGCGTCGATGCGGGGCAGCAGCTCTTGCACCGCCTCGATTTCGAGGCGAATGGTGCGTTGCGCGGAATCTATCAGGTCGCGGGTCTGGTTCATGCTCGGCGAGGCTGTCGGACGAAAAAGACGGGGATTATAGCGGGAAAGGGCGCCGCGCTCACCTGTCCTGATCGCCTGGCGAACGCCAATGCTGTCGCAAGTCTGAACGCCGGACGGCGCCGCTCTTGGGCGGGATCGGCGGCAAATGCTATAGTCCGCGGCCATTTCGGCTCGTCTTGCAGGCGCGTGTCCCCGCTTCGGGAGGCGGCGTCTGCCAGGAAGGCTTGATTTTCAAGGAGTTCAGATGAGCGCCGAGCACGATTACGCGATCGAGTTGCAGGGCGTCAGTTTTCAGCGCGGTTCGCGGGATATCTTCGACAATGTCGATATCCGCATTCCGCGCGGCAAGGTCACCGGCATCATGGGGCCGTCCGGTTGTGGCAAGACCACCTTGCTGCGCCTGATCGCCGCCGAGCTGCGGCCGTCCGCCGGCGATGTCCGGGTGGGTGGCGTCAGCCTGCCGAAGCTGTCGCGCGACGAGCTGTTCGACATGCGCAAGCAGATGGGCGTGCTGTTCCAGAGCGGCGCCCTGTTCACCGACCTCGACGTGTTCGAGAACGTGGCCTTTCCGCTGCGCGTGCACACCCAGCTGCCGGACGAGATGATCCGCGACATCGTGCTGATGAAGCTGCAGGCGGTCGGCCTGCGCGGCGCCATCGAGCTGATGCCGGACGAGCTGTCCGGCGGCATGAAAAGGCGCGTGGCGTTGGCCCGGGCGATTGCCCTGGACCCGCAGATCCTGCTGTACGACGAGCCGTTCGTCGGCCAGGACCCCATCGCCATGGGCGTGCTGGTGCGCCTGATCCGTCTGCTCAACGACGCCCTGGGCATCACCAGCGTGGTGGTGTCGCACGACCTGGCGGAAACTGCGAGCATCGCCGACTACATCTATGTGGTCGGTGATGCGCAGGTGCTCGGCCAGGGCACGCCGGCCGAGTTGATGGAGTCGGATAACCCGCGCATCCGCCAGTTCATGAAGGGCATTCCGGATGGCCCGGTGCCGTTCCATTTCCCGGCGCCGGATTATCGCGACGATCTGTTGGGGAAAAACTGATGCGTAGAATTGCTCCGCTCGAACGGCTGCGCCTGTTCGGTCGTGCGGGTATCGATGTGGTGGCGACCCTGGGGCGCTCGGTGCTGTTCCTGCTGCACGCGTTGCTCGGCCGCAACGTCGCCGGCAAGCCGTTTCAGCTGCTGGTCAAGCAACTGTTCGCCGTCGGCGTGATGTCGTTGGCGATCATCGTCGTCTCCGGCGTGTTCATCGGCATGGTGCTGGCCCTGCAGGGTTACAACATCCTGGTCGACTACGGTTCCGAGCAGGCGGTGGGGCAGATGGTCGCCCTGACCCTGTTGCGCGAGCTCGGCCCGGTGGTCACCGCGTTGCTGTTCGCCGGGCGCGCCGGCTCGGCGCTGACCGCCGAGATCGGCAACATGAAGTCCACCGAGCAGCTGTCGAGCCTGGAGATGATCGGCGTCGATCCGCTCAAGTACATCATCGCGCCGCGCCTGTGGGCCGGCTTCATCTCCATGCCGCTGCTGGCGATGATCTTCAGTGTGGTCGGCATCTGGGGCGGGGCGATGGTCGCCATCGACTGGCTGGGGGTGTACGAAGGCTCGTTCTGGGCCAACATGCAGAACAGCGTTTCCTTTCATGACGACGTGCTCAACGGCGTGATCAAGAGCGTCGTCTTCGCCTTCGTGGTCACCTGGATCGCCGTGTTCCAGGGCTACGACTGCGAGCCCACGTCCGAAGGCATCAGCCGCGCCACCACGCGCACCGTGGTGTACGCCTCGCTGGCCGTGCTCGGCCTGGATTTCATTCTGACCGCTTTGATGTTTGGAGATTTCTGATGCAAAACCGCACGCTGGAGATTGGTGTCGGCCTGTTCCTTATGGCCGGTCTGCTGGCCCTGCTGCTGCTGGCCCTGCGCGTCAGCGGCCTGAGCGTCGGCAGCGCGGCCGATACCTACAGGGTCTACGCCTATTTCGACAACATCGCCGGGCTCACCGTGCGCGCCAAGGTGACCATGGCCGGGGTGACCATCGGCAAGGTCACCGCCATCGACCTGGATCGCGACAATTACTTGGGCCGCGTGACCATGGAGCTGGAAGGCCGGGTGGACAACCTGCCGGAGGACTCCACCGCGTCGATCCTCACCGCCGGCCTGCTCGGCGAGAAGTACATCGGCATCAGCGTCGGCGGCGAGGAGGCGGTGCTGAAAGACGGCGGCACCATCCACGACACCCAGTCGGCGCTGGTGCTGGAAGACCTGATTGGCAAATTCCTGCTCAATTCGGTCAATAAAGACGAAGCCAATTGATGAGGGGCCGATCCATGCTCAAGACCTTGCGTAATTCCCTGCTCGCGCTGCTCGCCGCCATGCCGCTGCTGGCACTGGCCGCGCCCAGCGCCCACGAGGTGGTGCAGCAGACCACCGACACCCTGCTGGCCGATCTCAAGGCCAACAAGGAGCAGTACCGCAGCGATCCGGCGGCCTTCTACCAGGCGCTCAACGACATCCTCGGCCCGGTGGTGGACGTCGACGGCATCTCCCGCGGGGTGATGACCGTGCGCTACTCGCGCCAGGCCTCGCCCGAGCAGATGGCGCGCTTCCAGGAGAACTTCAAGCGCAGCCTGATGCAGTTCTATGGCAACGCCCTGCTCGAATACAACAACCAGGACATCCGCGTGCTGCCGGTGGCCGGCCAGCAGGACCCGCAGCGCGCCGCGGTGAACATGGAGATCAAGGACGGCAAGGGCGTGGTCTATCCGCTGTCCTACACCATGGTGGCGCAGGACGGCACCTGGAAGCTGCGCAACGTGATCATCAACGGCATCAACGTCGGCAAGCTGTTCCGCGACCAGTTCGCCCAGTCCATGCAGAACAATCGCAACGACCTGGACAAGGTCATCGACACCTGGGCCGATACCGTGGCCAAGGCGCGCGAAGCCAAGGGTGAGTCGTGAGTCAGGCGAGCATCGATGAGCGCGCACCGGGCCAGCTGCAGCTGGCCGGCGTGCTCGACTATTCCACCGGTCCCGCCCTGCGCGAGCGGGGCGCGCGGCTGATCGCCGCTAGCAGCGCGGCGCAGTTGCTGGTCGACTGCGCCACGGTGGAGAAATCCAGCAGCGTCGGTCTGGCCCTGCTGCTGGCCTTCCTGCGCGACGCCCAGGCAGCGGGCAAGACGCTGGTCATCGGCGGCCTGCCCGCGGACATGCGCGAGATCGCCCAGGTCTGCGGCCTGCTGGAGCTGTTGCCGCTGCAGGACGCGGGCAGCGCCGGCTGACGGCGCAGCGAGGGGCGCAAGCGCCGAATGGCGCACAAACCCTCCGTCAGCGCTGCCTCATGCGGGGTTCGCAGGCGGGGGGCTTTTTTGTATGATGGCCGACCCGCGGGCGCAGGTAGCCCGATATGCGTCAATCGAGGTCGAGCATGCAGGCTGCAGAAGTGAAAAGCCTCCTAGAGGAAAAACTCCCGAATACCCAGGTGGAAGTCGAAGGCGAAGGCTGCAACTTCCAGCTCAACCTGATCAGCGACGAACTGGCCGCTCTCAGCCCGGTCAAACGCCAGCAGCAGATCTATGCCCACCTCAATGCCTGGATCGCCGATGGCAGCATCCACGCCGTGACCATGAAATTCTTCAGCCAGGCCGATTGGGCCGCGCGTTCCTGAGCCTGCGGGCGACGAGACTCCTATGGACAAACTGATCATTACCGGCGGCGCTCGCCTCGATGGCGAAATCCGCATTTCCGGGGCGAAGAACTCCGCCCTGCCGATCCTCGCGGCGACCCTGCTGGGCGACGCCCCGGTGACCATCTGCAACCTGCCACACCTGCACGACATCACCACCATGATCGAGCTGTTCGGCCGCATGGGCATCGAGCCGGTGATCGACGAGAAGCTGTCGGTGGAAGTCGACGCGCGGTCGATCAAGACCCTGGTCGCGCCCTACGAGCTGGTCAAGACCATGCGTGCCTCGATCCTGGTGCTCGGGCCTATGGTGGCCCGCTTCGGCGAGGCCGAGGTGGCCCTGCCCGGCGGCTGCGCCATCGGTTCGCGCCCGGTCGACCTGCACATCCGCGGCCTCGAGGCCATGGGCGCGCAGATCGACGTGGAAGGCGGCTACATCAAGGCCAAGGCGCCGGAAGGTGGCCTGCGCGGCGCGCACTTCTTCTTCGACGTGGTCAGCGTCACCGGCACCGAGAACATCATGATGGCCGCGACCCTGGCCAAGGGCCGCAGCGTGCTGGAAAACGCCGCGCGCGAGCCGGAAGTGGTCGACCTGGCCAACTGCCTGAACGCCATGGGCGCCAAGATCCAGGGCGCCGGCACCGACACCATCGTCATCGACGGAGTCGAGCGCCTGCACGGCGCGCGCTTCAGCGTGATGCCCGACCGTATCGAAACCGGCACCTACCTGGTGGCCGCGGCCATCACCGGCGGCCGGGTCAAGGTCAAGGACGCCGATCCCTCGACCCTGGAGGCCGTGCTGGCCAAGCTGCAGGAAGCCGGCGCCGAGATCAGCACCGGTCCGGACTGGATCGAGCTGGACATGAAGGGCAAGCGACCCAAGGCGGTCAACCTGCGCACCGCGCCCTATCCGGCCTTCCCCACCGACATGCAGGCGCAGTTCATCGCCCTCAATGCGGTGGCCGAAGGCACCGGCACGGTCATCGAAACGGTGTTCGAGAACCGCTTCATGCACGTCTACGAGATGCTGCGCATGGGCGCCAATATCCTGGTCGAGGGCAACACCGCCATCGTCACCGGGGTAGAGCAGCTCAAGGGGGCGCCGGTCATGGCCACCGACCTGCGCGCCTCGGCCAGCCTGGTGCTGGCGGCGCTGATGGCCGAGGGCGATACCCTGATCGACCGCATCTACCACATCGACCGTGGCTACGAGTGCATCGAAGAGAAGCTGCAGCTGCTCGGCGCCAAGATTCGCCGCGTACCGGGCTAAGCGCTCGCGTCCACTGCCGTATGGCCGCTCCTTGTCGGAGTGGCCGTTGCCGTTCAAGGAAACCGCTCCATGCTGACCATCGCCCTGTCCAAAGGCCGCATCCTCGACGACACCCTGCCGCTGCTGGCGGCCGCGGGCATCGAGCCGACCGAGAATCCGGACAAGAGCCGCAAGCTGATCATCCCCACCACCCAGGATGACGTGCGCCTGCTGATCGTACGCGCCACCGACGTGCCGACCTATGTCGAGCATGGCGCCGCGGATCTCGGCGTGGCCGGCAAGGACGTGCTGATGGAATACGGCGGCCAGGGCCTGTACGAACCGCTGGACCTGCAGATCGCCCAGTGCAAGCTGATGACCGCCGGCAAGGTCGGCGCGCCGGAGCCCAAGGGCCGCCTGCGCGTGGCCACCAAGTTCGTCAACGTCGCCAAGCGCTACTACGCCGAGCAGGGCCGTCAGGTCGACATCATCAAGCTCTACGGCTCGATGGAGCTTGCACCGCTGGTGGGCCTGGCCGACAAGATCATCGACGTGGTCGACACCGGCAACACCCTGCGCGCCAACGGTCTGGAGCCGCAGGAGCTGATCGCCACCATCAGTTCGCGCCTGATCGTCAACAAGGCCTCGATGAAGATGCAGCACGCCCGTATCCAGGCGCTGATCGAGACCCTGCGCGGCGCCGTCGAGGCGCGACATACCAGCTGACATCCCTCAGCCTATCCGTGTCATAGCCAAATTCTCAGGTGCCCGCACGGTGGGCTTGCTACTCTAGCGGCGCCTGAGATTTGCCATTACACGAGGCTTTGCCATGACCGCTCCCATTGCTGTTCGCCGACTCAACGCCGCTGACCAGGACTTCGCCCGACACCTGGATCATCTGCTGAGCTGGGAGAGTGTGTCCGACGATGGCGTCAACCAGCGCGTGCTGGAGATCATCCAGGCCGTGCGCGAGCGGGGCGATGCCGCGCTGGTCGAATACACCCAGCGTTTCGATGGCCTGGAGGTCGCCAGCATGGCCGACCTGATCCTGCCGCGCGAGCGCCTGGAACTGGCCCTCGAACGTATTTCCCCCGCGCAGCGCCAGGCGCTGGAAGTCGCGGCCGAGCGCGTGCGCAGCTACCACGAGCGGCAGAGACAGGACTCCTGGCGCTACAGCGAGGCCGACGGCACCGTGTTGGGGCAGAAGGTCACCCCGCTGGATCGCGCCGGCCTGTACGTGCCGGGTGGCAAGGCCTCCTATCCGTCCTCGGTGCTGATGAATGCGATTCCGGCCAAGGTCGCCGGTGTGCCCGAGGTGGTGATGGTGGTGCCGACCCCGCGCGGCGAGATCAACGAGATCGTCTTGGCCGCGGCCGCCATCGCCGGCGTCGACCGCGTGTTCACCATCGGCGGCGCCCAGGCCGTGGCCGCGCTGGCCTATGGCACCGAGAGCGTGCCGCCGGTGGACAAGATCGTCGGCCCCGGCAATATCTACGTGGCCACCGCCAAGCGCCACGTGTTCGGCAAGGTCGGCATCGACATGATCGCCGGGCCGTCGGAGATCCTCGTGGTCTGCGACGGCCAGACCGATCCGGACTGGATCGCCATGGACCTGTTCTCCCAGGCCGAGCACGACGAGGATGCCCAGTCGATCCTGGTCAGCCCGGACGCCGCCTTCCTCGACCGCGTCGCCGAGAGCATCGAGAGGCTCTTGCCGAGCATGGAGCGCGCCGAGATCATCCGCACTTCGCTGGAAGGCCGTGGCGCGCTGATCCAGGTCGCCGACATGGCCCAGGCCATCGAGGTGGCCAACCGCATCGCCCCCGAGCACCTGGAGCTGTCGGTGGCCGACCCGGAGGCCTGGCTGCCACAGATTCGTCATGCCGGTGCGATCTTCATGGGCCGCTATACCGCCGAGGCGCTGGGCGATTACGTCGCCGGCCCCAACCACGTGCTGCCCACTTCCGGCACCGCGCGCTTCTCCTCGCCGCTGGGGGTGTACGACTTCCAGAAGCGCTCGTCGATCATCTTCTGCTCGCCGGACGGCGCCTCGGAGCTGGGCAAGAGCGCCTCGGTGCTGGCCCGCGGCGAATCGCTGACCGCCCATGCGCGCAGCGCGGAATACCGCATCAAGTGAGCTAGGGTGCGCCGTGCGCGCCTTCTGATTACCCAGGGTGCGCCGACGCACCCCACGCATTCGAGGAGAGAAGGGCAGATGAGCAAGTTCTGGAGCCCCTTCGTCAAAGACCTGGTGCCCTACGTGCCGGGCGAGCAGCCCAAGCTGAGCAAGCTGGTCAAGCTCAACACCAACGAAAACCCCTACGGCCCGTCGCCCAAGGCCATCGCGGCGATGCAGGCCGAGCTGAACGACAATCTGCGCCTGTACCCGGACCCCAACGGCGAACGCCTGAAGCAGGCGGTCGCCGACTACTACGGCGTGAGCACCGCCCAGGTGTTCGTCGGCAACGGCTCCGACGAGGTGCTGGCGCACGCCTTCCACGGTCTGTTCCAGCACGGCAAGCCGCTGCTGTTCCCGGACGTCACCTACAGCTTCTACCCGGTCTACTGCGGCCTGTACGGCATCGAGTTCGAGGCGCTGCCGCTGGACGAAAATTTCCAGATCCGCGTCGAGGACTATGCCCGGCCCAATGCCGGCATCATCTTCCCCAACCCCAACGCGCCGACCGGCTGCCTGCTGGCGCTCGACGCCATCGAGCGGCTGCTGCAGGCCAATCCGGATTCGGTGGTGCTGGTGGACGAGGCCTATATCGACTTCGGCGGCCAGACGGCCATTGCCCTGGTCGACCAGTACCCCAACCTGCTGGTGACCCAGACCCTGTCCAAGTCGCGTTCGTTGGCCGGTCTGCGCGTCGGTATCGCGGTCGGTCACCCGGACCTGATCGAGGCGCTGGAGCGGATCAAGAACAGCTTCAACTCCTATCCGCTCGATCGCATGGCCATCGCCGGCGCAGCGGCGGCCTTCGAGGATCGCGCCTATTTCGAGCAGACCTGCCGCCAGGTGATCGCCAGCCGCGAGGCGGTGGTCGCCGGGCTGCAGGGCCTGGGCTTCGAGGTGCTGCCGTCGGCCGCCAACTTCGTCTTCGCCCGCCATCCGGGCAAGGACGCCGCCACCCTGGCCGCCGGCCTGCGCGAGCAGGGTGTGATAGTGCGCCACTTCAAACAGGAGCGCATCGCCCAGTTCCTGCGCATCAGCATCGGCACGCCGGAGCAGAACCAGGCGTTGCTCGACGCCCTGCAGGGGCTGTAGGCCTTGCCGGGGGCAATCCGGCAACGCCGCTCGCGGCCCCGGATTGCATCCTGGCGACCTTGCTTCGTTTAGCCGATCACTCCATAACCCCGTGCCATTAGCGCCGCCAGCAGCGGCAGCAGCAACAGCAGCAACAGTTCCAGGCGAATGCACCAGGTCACCAGGACGATCTGCCGGGCACTGGGTTCGGGCACCTGGCCGGCCTTGAGTGCCGGACGCCAGTTGAGGAAGACCACGGTAGGCAGGATCGACAGCAGGCCGACCAGAACGAACAGCCCCACCTTGGCGTGGAACAGGCTGTTGTGCAGGTAGTAGGCCCAGCCCTTGCCGTACCACAACACCCGCGCCAGGCCGGTGAGCAGCACCAGGCCGGCGCAGATGCCGTAGGCCAGGTCGGCGAGCATCAGGCTGCGTGCGCGGCGCAGATCCAGCGGCGCCTTGAACAGCACGTGCTCGACGCTGAGCAGGGCGAACAGGGCGAAGATCGCCAGAAAATGCAGATAGGCGACGAGTGCGGCGGCCATCGGGTGCTCCTTGCGGGTTATGGATCGGTTGCGGCGAGTTCGCCGCGATAGCGGTCATTGCCCTTGGCCCGCGGCAGGGCCTGTTGGCGTTGCGCCTCGTGCACCGGCAGCTCAGCGCTGAGCATGGGCGGTTTCTCCTGCTGCGGTCGGGGCGAACCATTGGTCGCGGCGGCTCAGTTGCCAAGCATAGCCAGCCAGCACCAGGCTGCGCAGCCCCATGAAGGCGAGAAAGGCCAGCCACAGGCCGTGGTTGCCCAGCCCCTGCAGCGCCCAGCCCAGCGGCAGCGCCAGCGCCAGAGCGACGAGCATGGCGTCGCGCATTTCTTTGGCCCGGGTGGCGCCGATGAACAGACCGTCGAGCAGGTAGCTCCACACCGCCAGCAGCGGCAGCAGCGCCAGGTAGGGCAGGTACTGCAGCGCGGTGTCGCGCACCGCGGCGATATCGGTCTGCAGGCCGATGAACCAGTGCCCGCCAAACAGGAAGAACAGGGCGAAGCCGATGCTGGCCAGCAGCGACCAGGCCCCGGCCACCAGCAGCGAGCGGCGCAGCGCGGCGCGGTCGCGGGCGCCGAGGGCATGGCCGCACAGCGCCTCGACCGCATGGGCCAGGCCGTCGAGGGCGTGGGCGGTGAGCAGCAGGCCGTTGAGCAGCAGGGCGTTGGCCGCCACCGTGGCGTCGCCCAGGCGGGTGCCCTGTACGGTGATCAGGAAGAACACCAGCTGCAGCGCCAGGGTACGGATGAAGATGTCGCGGTTGACCGCCAGCAGCGGCCGCCAGTTGCGCCAGCGCTTCAGGGCCGCGCGCTCCAGCTGCCCGGGGTAGCGCCTCAGGGCACGGCGCGCCAGCCGCAGGCCGAGCAGGGCGGCGCTCCATTCGGCGATCACCGAGGCCCAGGCCGCGCCGGCCACGCCCCACTTGAGGCCGAGCACGAACCACAGGTCCAAGGCCACGTTGAGCAGGTTGGCGGTGAGCAGAATCGCCAGCGGCCCACGCGCGTTCTGCGTGCCCAGCAGCCAGCCGACCAGGGCGTAGCTCGCCAGGGCCGCGGGCAGGCCGAACAGGCGGATCTGGAAATACTCGCGGGCCAGTGCGTCGAGGGCCGCCGAGGGTTGCATCAGGCCCAGCGCGGCGCCGCTGAAGGGGATCGCCAGCGCGGCCAGCAGCAGGGCCAGCAGCACGCCGAGCAGCAGGCCCTGCAGTAGCACCTGGCGCAGCGCGCCTCCGTCGCCGCGGCCGGCGGCCTGGGCGGCGAAGCCGGTGCTGCCCATGCGCAGAAAGCCCATGGCCCAGGTCAGCAGGGTGTAGAGGCTGCCGCCCACCGCCACCGCCGCCAGTTGGTGGGCGTGCGGCAGGTGACCGACCACGGCGCTGTCGACCAGCGCCACCAGCGGCACCGACAGGTTGGAGAGAATCATCGGCGCGGCCAGGGCCCAGACCCGGCGCTGGGTCGGGGCGTGGTGCCAGGCGTCGAGCAGGGCGGACATGGGCGGCTCCGGCAAAACCGCGATTATAGGCGGCGTTAGCACCTTTGCTGCTATGACTGCCGGCCCATAGCAGTAACCGCACCTTCGCCCGCCTGCTGGCCTGGCTAGACTTTTTCCAGGGCCAGTCAACCAAGCGTCGCCGCGGCGACCGAGGAGGTGGATCATGCGTATGGCCGAAACCCTGGAGCGCCATCTGCAGCGGGCGCACTGCGATTACAAACTGGTCGAGCACGAGCCCTCGGCCACCAGCCTGGAGGCGGCGCGCAAGGCGCACATTCCCGCCGCGCGCATGGCCAAGTCGGTGATCCTCGACGACCGCCGCGGCCACTACCTGATGGCCGTGCTGCCGGCCAACCGCAAGCTTGACCTGGACAAGGTGCGCAAGGGCAGCCAGCGCTGGCAGCTCAGCGGCGAGCAGAACCTGGTCGGCCTGTTCAAGGACTGCCAGCGCGGCGCGGTACCGGCGCTCGGTGCCCTGTACGGCCTGGACATGCTGATCGACCCGCAACTGGCGCGGCTGGCCGACGTCTACCTGGAGGCCGGCGACCACGAGAACCTGGTGCATATGTCGATGGACGACTTCTTCAACCTGGCGCCCAATGCCGAGGTCTGCGAGCTGTGCCATTGAGCCGCGGCTGAAATCGTCGTCGTGCGCGGTGCGCGGGCGAGGCAGGGGTGTGCGCGGCTTGGCGCTTTCGCCGCCGCGCCTCCTCCCGGGGTAGGCGCTCGGCTATAGTTGGGGTTCTCTGCGCCCCCCCTATACCGGAGCCCGCAATGCCGAACAAAGGACTGCTTCTGGCCCTCGCCCTGAGCCTGCTCAGCGCCTGCGATTCATCCCAGGATCCCGCCACCGTCACCAGCACCGCGCCCGCGGCCGAGCAGCAGCGCCCGCCGCAGCCGACGGTGGATCGCGCCGCCCTGGCCGCGCGGCATGCCGGCCGCGAACTGCAGGTGGTCGACGTCTCCGAGGTGCAACTGGACGGCGCCAGCGCGCTGGCGGTGACCTTCTCCGTGCCGCTCGATCCCGACCAGCCGTTCGCCGAGCGCCTGCACCTGGTCGACAGCAAGGACGGCAAGGTCGATGGCGCCTGGGAGCTCTCCGACAACCTCAGCGAGCTGCGCCTGCGCCACCTCGAGCCCAAGCGCAAACTGGTGCTGACCATCGACGCCGGCCTGCGCGCCATCAACGGCGCCAAACTGGCCGCCGAGCACGTCAGCCGCCTGCAGAGCCGCGACCTGCAGGCCAGCGTCGGCTTCGCCAGCCGCGGCTCGCTGCTGCCCACCCGCCTGGCCGAAGGCCTGCCGGTGATCGCGCTGAACGTCGACAAGGTCAACGTCGAGTTCTTCCGCATCAAGCCCGAGGCGCTGCCGCAGTTCCTCGCCCGCTGGGGGCGCAGCAGCAACCTCGACACCTGGGAGGCGCGCGAGCTGCTGCCGCTGGCCGAGCTGGTCTACGGCGGGCGTTTCGACCTCAACCCGGCGCGCAACACGCGCGAGACCCTGTTGCTGCCGATCGCCGGCCTGGAGCCGTTCAAGCAGCCCGGGGTGTACCTGGCGGTGATGCGCGAGGCTGGCAGCTATAGCTACTCGCAGCCGGCGACGCTGTTTTCCCTGAGCGACATCGGCCTGTCCGCACACCGCTACCGCGACCGTCTCGACGTCTTCACTCAGGCCCTGGAAGGCGGCAAGGCGCAGGCCGGCGTGCAGCTGGAACTGCTCGATGGCGACGGTGCGCTGCTCGCCGAGGGCCAGACCGACGCCGCCGGCCACGCCCAGTTGCCGCTGCCGGCCAAGGCCCAGCTGCTGCTGGCCAGGCAGGCCGAGCAGACCAGCCTGCTGCGCCTCAACGGGCCGGCGCTGGACCTGGCCGAATTCGACATCGCCGGGCCCAAGGCGCACCCGCTGCAGTTGTTCGTGTTCGGCCCGCGCGACCTCTATCGCCCCGGCGAGACGGTGCTGCTCAACGCCCTGCTGCGCGACGCCGACGGCAAGCCGGTCAAGGCCCAGCCGGTCAGCGTCGAGGTGCGCCGCCCGGACGAGCAGGTCAGTCGCAAGTTCGTCTGGACGGCGGACGCGGGCGGCCTCTACCAGTACCGGCTGCAACTGGTCGAGGAGGCGCCCACCGGCCGCTGGCAGTTGCTGCTCGACCTCGGCGACGGCAGCCCGCAGCTGTACGAGTTTCTCGTCGAGGACTTCCTCCCCGAGCGCCTGGCGCTGGAACTCAAGGGCCGCGAGCGGCCCTATGCCCCCGGCGACACTCCCGAGTTCGCCGTGACCGGCCGCTACCTCTACGGCGCGCCGGCCGCCGGCAACCGCCTGACTGGCCAGCTCTACGTGCGGCCGCTGCGCGAGGCGCTGGCGAGCCTGCCGGGCTACCAGTTCGGCGACGTCACCGAGGCGGATCTGACTCAGGATCAGGAACTCGACGAGATCAGTCTCGACGATCAGGGCCGCGCGGTGCTGCGTCCGGAAAACCGCTGGGGCGAGGCCAAGTCGCCGCTGTGCCTGATTCTCCAGGCCAGCCTGCAGGAGTCCGGCGGTCGGCCGATCACCCGGCGCATCGTCCAGCCGGTATGGCCGGCCGAGCGCCTGCCGGGGCTGCGCGGGCTGTTCGACGGCGAGGAGGTGGACGCCGACAGCCTGGCCGAGTTCGAGCTGCTGGTGGCCGACGCCGCCGGCAACAAGCTGGCCGCCGACGACCTGACCGTGCGCCTGGTGCGCGAGCGCCGCGACTACTTCTGGAGCTTCTCCGACGGCGAGGGCTGGCGCCACAACTATAACGAGAAGTTCCTCACCCTGAGCGAGGCGCCGCTGAGTATCGAGGCCGGCGCCACCGCCAAGGTCAGCTTCCCGGTGGAGTGGGGGCCGTACCGGGTCGAGTTGCTGGATAACCGCACCGGGCTGCTCAGCAGCCTGCGTTTCTGGGCCGGCTATCGCTGGCAGGACAACGCCGAGGGCGGCGCGGTGCGTCCCGACCAGGTCAAGCTGGCGCTGGACAAGCCGGCCTACGCCGCTGGCGACGTGGCCAGGATCAGCGTCACCCCGCCGGCCGCCGGCAGCGGCTACCTGCTACTGGAATCCAGCGAGGGGCCGCTGTGGTGGCAGGAGATCAGCGTGCCGGCCGAGGGCAACACCTTCGAGCTGCCCATCGACCCGGCCTGGGCGCGTCACGACCTGTATCTCAGCGCCCAGGTGGTGCGCCCCGGCGAGCGCAAGGCACAGGTCACGCCCAAGCGCGCCGTTGGCCTGCTGCACCTGCCGCTGCAGCGCGCGCCGCGCCAGCTGGCGCTGAATCTGGAGGCGCCGGAGCAAATGCGCCCGCGCCAGCCACTGAAGGTCAAGGTCAGCGCACGCAACGCCGACGGCAGCATCCCCGAGAAAGTGCGGGTACTGGTCGCCGCGGTGGATGTGGGCATCCTCAATATCACCGATTACGCCACCCCCGATCCCTTCGCCAGTTTCTTCGGGCGCAAGGCCTACGGCGCCGATCAGCTGGACGTCTACGGCCAGCTGATCGAGGGTCAGGGCCGCCTGGCCAGCCTGGCCTTCGGCGGCGACGCCGGCCTGGCCGCCGGCGGCAAGCGCCCGGACACCAGCGTGCTGATCGTCGCCCTGCAGAGCGAGGCGCTGCAGCTGAACGAGCAGGGCGAGGGCGAAGTCAGCCTGGATATTCCCGACTTCAACGGCGAGCTGCGCCTGATGGCGCAGGCCTGGAGCGACGAGCGCTTCGGCATGGCCGAGGCCAAGACGGTGGTGGCGGCACCGCTGATCGCCGAGCTGTCGATGCCGCGTTTTCTCGCCGGCGGCGACGAAACCAGCCTGGCGCTGGATTTGACCAACCTCTCCGGCGCCGAGCAGCAACTCGACGTGCGCGTGGACGTGGAGGGCCAACTGCGCCTGCTGCAGCGCGGCGAGGCACCGATCCAGCTGGCCGACGGCCAGCGCACCACGCTGCGCATCCCCGTGCGCGCCGAGGGCGGCCTGGGCCAGGGGCGCATCCATGTCGAGGTGCAGGGTCTCGCCTTGCCGGGCGAGGAACTCGGCGACTTCAGTCGCGAGTGGACCCTGGGCATCCGCCCGGCCTATCCGGCGCAGCTGCAGCATTTCCGTGCGGTGCTCGGCGAGGGCGAGCCCTGGAGCCTGCCGGCCGGCAGCCTGGCGGCCTTCGAGCCGGCTGGGCTGGAAGCGGTGCTGGCGCTGTCGAGCCGGCCGCCGCTGAACCTCGGCGAGCAGATCCGCGCTCTCAAGGCCTATCCCTATGGTTGCCTGGAGCAGACCACCAGCGGCCTGTACCCCTCGCTCTATGCCGATGCCGCCAGCCTCCAGCGCCTCGGCCTGGAGGGCGAGCCGGACGAGCAGCGGCGCAGGAGCATCGAGCTGGGCATCGAGCGCCTGCTCGGCATGCAGCGCCACAGCGGCGGCTTCGGTCTGTGGAGCGCCGAGAGCGAGGAGGAGTACTGGCTCACCGCCTATGTCACCGATTTTCTCCTGCGCGCCCGCGAGCAGGGCTTCGGTGTGCCGCCCGAGGCGCTGAAGAAGGCCAGCGACCGCCTGCTGCGCTACCTGCAGCAGAGCAGCCTGATCGAGGCCAGCTACAGCGAGGACTTCGCCCATACCCGCTTCGCCGTGCAGGCCTACGCCGGCTACGTCCTGGCGCGCAGCCAGCAGGCGCCGCTGGGCGCGCTGCGCAGCCTGTACGAGCGGCGCGGCGAGGCGCGTTCCGGCCTGCCGCTGGTGCAGCTGGCGGCTGCGCTGAAGCTGATGGGCGACGCGCCGCGCGGCGAGCAGGCGCTGGCCCAGGGCCTGATCCAGCCGCGCGACGGCGAGCGCTGGATGGCCGACTACGGCAGCGCGCTGCGCGACCAGGCGCTGATCCTCGCCCTGCTGGAGGAACACGACCTGGCCGCCGGCCAGCGCGAGCAGCGCCTGTTCGACCTGGCCGACGAGCTGGCCGGCCAGCGCTGGCTGTCGACCCAGGAGCGCAACGCCCTGTTCCTCGCCGGCCGCGGCATTCTCGGCCAGCCGGAGCAGCCCTGGAGCGCTGCGCTTTCCAGCGGCACCTTCCAGTTCGAGCTGAGCGAGCGGCAACCGGGCATCAAGCTGGAGCGTGGTGAGCTGGCCGAGCCGCTGAGCGTCAGCAATGCCGGCAGCGCCAAGCTCTACCAGCAACTGACCCTGTCCGGCTACCCGGTGCAGCCGCCGGCGGCCGGCGGCGACAACCTCAGCATCGAGCGCGAATATCTGGGCATGGACGGCCGCCCGCTCGACCTGCAGCGGCTGACCAGCGGCGAGCTGGTGCTGGTGCACCTGGCGGTGCGCGCCAAGCAGCGCGTGCCCGATGCCCTGGTGGTGGACCTGCTGCCCGCCGGCCTGGAGCTGGAAAACCAGAACCTGGCGCAGAGCGCGGCGAGCCTCGACGACGCCGGCAGCCAGGTCAAGGAATGGCGCCAGGCGATGCAGAACGCGCGGATCAAGCACCAGGAATACCGCGGCGACCGCTACGTGGCGGCGCTGGACGTGGACGGCTACGGCACCACCCACCTGCTCTATCTGGCCCGCGCGGTGACCCCGGGCAGCTACCGCGTACCGCCGCCGCAGGTGGAGTCGATGTACCGGCCGAGCTGGCAGGCGCTGGGCAGTGCGCCGGCGTCTCTGGTGGTGGAGGAGAGGTGAAGCCTACCCTAGCCCTGCTCCCATAAGCGGGGGCAAGGCTGGTGAGCGGATGGCAGGGGCCGCTCATCCGCCGGCTATCGCTTGGCCGGCGCTGGTTCGGCGACCGCAACAGCGTGTGGCTCTCGTCGGCAAGCGTGGACGTGGTTTCGCCCTATCACGTGGAAGCGTTGCTGACCTACGAGGGCCGCTAGCCGCGCCCGCATCTCGGATCATCCCGCTGGCGCTGGGCGGGAGCGCCTTGGCCAGAGCAAAGCGGGCTATCGGCGAGTGGGGCGGTTCGCTCCCTTAGTCGGCACGGGAGGGCGTTAAGCCCTCCCGGTCAGCCCCTGTCCGCTGCGGAGTCAGACCGCCAGGGTATGGTCGACATCGCCGAACCAGGCGCGCACCAGGTCGGAGCCGGTGGTGCCGTAATTGGTCAGCACCGCCACATCGGCGAAGCTTGGCCCACCCGTAGCCCCGTTTACATCCACCTGAACGGTGATATCGGCGCCTGTCTGAACTAGTTTGACGAAGTCCGATACCTGGCTTCCAGAAACGAAATTAGCATTGAGCAGGGCCGAGAGATCGAGCTTGTCGCCTTCGGCGAAGCTGTAATCGAGAATCTGGTCCAGATTGGATGCTCCGGTTGTTTCCGCGAATACGAAAGTGTCGGCCCCGGCGCCGCCTATCAGGGTGTCGTTCCCTAGCCCGCCGATCAGGATGTCGTCGCCGTCGCCGCCCACAAGGGTATCGAGGCCAGCTCCGCCTTGCAGACTATCGTTGCCAGCTCCGCCTACCAGCAGGTCGTTGTCATTGCGGCCGATCAAGGTGTCGTTGCCGTTATTACCGAACAACAGATCCCTGCCGCTGGCCCCACCTCCGCCATCAATTGTCTGGGCAGTGGAAGTGCCGGCGATAACGTCGTTGCTGTTGCCGTTGTTGGCGACGAAGTCGTTACCAGAGAAGATCTTGTAGTCACCTTCCAGGGCGTAGCCGAAATAGCTTTGCCCAGCGGCAAAGGTGATAGTTTCAACTGCATTGGCGGAAGCACCGAAGTGATTGAGCACTGTGATGTGCTGGTCGTTGATGGTGATCGCCAGGTCATTGCCGACTTTCTCGAAGTTAAGCGATGTCAGCGTGACATTATCTCCGGTGATTTGAATCGCATCGTTGTTGCTCCCGGGGTCGGTAATGGTAGAGACGCCACTGGCCGCTGCGTTGAAGCTGAACGTATTGGGGCCTGTGGTACCGGTGAACGCGGTGACATCGTTCAGTCCGTGAATGGTCACTTCCACCAATTGCGATGCGCTGCCATCGAATGATACGGCGGTAAAGCTGTCGGTCAGCATTTGCCCGGTCTGCAAAGCCTGAATCGCCGCCAGGCTGTTGTTGACCGAGTAGGTCCAGTTGCCGGAGGCCGTGAGTGTGAAGCTGCCATAAGTTCCAGCCACCGTTGGCTGTGCCTGGAACGACGACTGGCCGGCATCGGCATCGTTAATCGTTAGTGCGCCACTGGTTGTGAGTTTGCCGGCCACGACGTTTGTGTCTTCCTGAACGCTGCCTGTCGAAATGCCGCTGATCAACGGTATGTCGTTGGTGCCGGTGATGGTGATGGTCACGTCCTGGGTGGCGGTTGCGCCCTGGTCGTCGGTGACGGTGACGGTGAAGGTCTCGCTCACCTCCTGGCCGGCGGCCAGGGATTGGGCGGCGGCGTTGTCCAGGGAGTAGGTCCACTCACCGGTCGTGGCATCGACCGCGAAGCTGCCGTAGGCGCTGCTGGCATTGCCGCTGAAGCTGAGGGTGGCGCCATCATCGACATCGCTGGCGGTGACCTGGCCGGCGGCGCCGAGGGTAGCGTCCTCGCTGACGGCGCCGGTCTGGGTCGAACTGGTGATCAGCGGCGCATCGTTGGTGCCGGTGATGGTGATGGTCACGTCCTGGGTGGCGGTGGCGCCCTGGTCGTCGGTGACGGTGACGGTGAAGGTTTCGCTCACCTCCTGGCCGGCGGCCAGGGATTGGGCGGCGGCGTTGTCCAGGGAGTAGGTCCATTCACCGGTCGTGGCATCGACCGCGAAGCTGCCGTAGGCGCTGCTGGCATTGCCGCTGAAGCTGAGGGTGGCGCCATCATCGACATCGCTGGCGGTGACCTGGCCGGCAGCGCCGAGGGTACCGTCCTCGCTGACGGCGCCGGTCTGGTTCGAACTGGTGATCAGCGGCGCATCGTTGGTGCCGGTGATGGTGATGGTCACGTCCTGGGTGGCGGTGGCGCCCTGGTCGTCGGTGACGGTGACGGTGAAGGTTTCGCTCACCTCCTGGCCGGCGGC